>Ga0180438_10000033_pt1 | contig 286339 bp, 244 predicted proteins | sample SS_ome_12_FD_132455 | JGI IMG/M metagenome (GOLD analysis project Ga0180438, IMG submission 132455) | Hypersaline lake sediment archaeal communities from the Salton Sea, California, USA - SS_3_D_2 metaG | ecosystem: Environmental > Aquatic > Non-marine Saline and Alkaline > Hypersaline >...
AGCTTGTTCAAAGAAGGGCTACAATTTTTTGTTGAAGTTGTTCACACAGGTGGCGTGTGCCAGGAACTTGTCTTTGCTCCTGACACACGCTTCACCTGAAAAGGTGTCCTCCCCTCAACCTTTGAGGGGGAGGGCCCGCGAAGCGGGGGTGGGGGTGGGCCTTGGCGAAAGAAGCGCGCCGGACGGGTGCAAACACCCTAACCCCCACCAGCAGTCTCAGCCCCTTGTGAAAAGGCTGCAGACATGTTTTACGGACAGGTTGCGAGTCCATCTGCAAACCTCTGGCCGGAGGTCATACAGCGCTATTTGCTAAGTATCCCCGACAAAGTCTCTCCGTAGGGGCACAGCGTGCTGTGCCCTGGGCGCGGCAGGCCGCGCCCCTGGCCATACAATGTAGCGTGTGTCAGGCGCTGCAAATTAGATTGTCAGGTTGCGACTGGAACAATGACGCTGGCAGGTGAGGAAATCACCACTTTCTCAACAACCGGTGCTGGCTGCGGGTTGGGCCTGATGCCGGACCGGTGAAGATGCGCACTGAGCGCCGCGCGCAGGTGGCTTTGCTCGCCGTGGTAGTCGTGGCGGCGGGCCTCCGCTTCTCGCACCTCGCCTGGGACGGGCTGCACCACACCCACCCCGACGAGCGCTACGTCCTGTTCGTCGCCTCGTCCATGCGGCTCCCAGACCGCGCCGCCGACCTGCTGCGGCCCGCCCGCTCCACGCTGAACCCCTTTCGCGCGCCGTCTCCGGGGGGCGGCGTGGGCGCGATCCGTCCCTATTCCTACGGCCACCTGCCCCTCTACGCCATGCTGGCCGCCCGCCCGCTGGCATCCCCCCTTCTGCGCGCAGCATACCCGCTCCCCTTCGACCGCTTGACCCTGGTCGGCAGGGGGCTGTCGGCGCTGTACGACACCCTGACCGTTCTGCTGGTGGGCTTGTTGGCCCGGCGATTATACGATTCGCGGGCGGCGTGGCTGGCGGCGGCCTTCGCCGCGCTGGCCGTTCTCCACATCCAGCAGTCCCACTTCGCCACCGTCGACACGGCATTAACCTTGTTCGTCACCCTGGCGCTTTACTTCATGGCCCGCGGCAATGGCCTGCTGGCCGGGCTGTGCGCCGGGTTGGCGCTGGGCAGCAAAGTGTCGGCGCTGCCCCTGCTGCTCCCATTGGCTATCGTTCATATTGAGCACGGAGGGGGTGAGCGCCGCGTCAGCAGACGCCTGTGGTTCGCCCTGGCAATTGCCGGGCTGGCATTCGCGCTCACCAACCCCTACGCCCTGCTGGAGTTGCCCCTCTTCGCGCGCGACATTGCGACTCAGGCGGCGCTCGTGCGGGGCCGTCTCGACGTGGCCTTCGTCCGGCAGTATGCGGGGACGTTCCCCCTCTGGTACTTCGTGGCGCAGCAGGGACGCTGGGGTTTGGGCTGGCCTCTGATGATGGCCTGCTATGCGGGCCTTGGCTGGGCGACCTGGAGCGCCTATACCTGGCGCGACCTGAGCGCACCGGCGGTGCCCCTGCTGCTCTGGAGTTGGCTCACACTGCTGATCGTGGGCACGCAGTTCGTCAAGTTTCCGCGCTACCTGCTCCCGCTCACGCCGGTGTTGTTCGTGTTTGCGGCAGGTTGGTTGAACCGGTTGGGTCGCCTGCGCGCCCCGCTGGCCGCGCTCGTCTTGCTCCCCACGGCGCTGAACGCGCTCGCCTTCTGGCAGATGTACGCCCAGCCCCACCCCTGGCTGGCGGCCAGCGAGTGGATTTACGACCACTTGCCCCCCGGCACCGTCCTGGCCGTCGAGCGCGGCGACGACGCCCTCCCGCTCGATCTCAACGCGGATGGCGAGCCGCTGCGCGCTGCCCTGTCGTATGACCAGCGCCCGCTCGACCCCTACACCGCCGACCAGGACCTGACAGCCTTCCTGGCAGACCTGGCCGCCTCAGACTACCTCGTGCTGGCCAGCAACCGCCTCTATGGCACGCTGCCCCGCCTGGAGGGGCGTTACCCTCTGGCGGCCTCCATGTACCGGCACCTCTTCGCCGGTGATTTGGGCTTCGAGTTCGAGCGGGCCTTCAGCCGCTACCCGGCGCTGTTTGGCCTGCCGTTGGTGGACGACACCTTCACCCGGCCCGGCCTGACCCCGCCCCCCGGCCTCGACGTGTCTGCTTGGCATCTGGGCTACGCCGACGAATCCTTTACCGTTTACGACCATCCTTTGGTGCTGGTCTTTCGCAACCAGGCCCACCTGAGCGCGGCTGAAATGCAGGCCATCGTCGTGGCTGACGGCTAGCGTCAAAGCAGCGCGCCCACCCCCATCCAGGCAGGTGAGCGCGGAATCAGCTAGCGGGCGCGACGTACGCTGAAAGGCCCGGCGCGCGTGTGCCGGGCCCTGGATGCTCATTGTTTTATACGCCATCACCTGACGTTACGCAGGCGTGAGCGGGATGATCTCGTCCGCCTTCTTGCCGCGCAGGTGCTTGGGCACGACAGGCGGGCACTCCCACGCCTCGGCAGGCGTTTCCATGCGCGTCTGCGCGAACTTGGGCAGGATGCCGCAGGCGAAACACTGGTCACGGCAGTCCACGCGGGTCTCGCCTCTCTGCGACATCAGGTAGTCCTCGGCCAGGAACTTCTTCTTGACCGCCACGTCGATGTGATCCCAGGGGAACACTTCGTCCAGGGCGCGCGGGCGGTGAGTGTAGAAGTGCGCGTCCAGACCGTGTTCGGCCAGCGCCTGCGCCCACGCTTCCGGCTTGTGGTGCTCGCTCCAGGCGTCGAATTTGCTGCCCAGCTCCCAGGCGCGCTGCACCACCGGCCCCAGGCGGCGGTCCCCCCGGCTGAGGGTGGATTCGAGCAGCGTCTCCTCTGGACCATTCAGGCGCAGCTTGAGGCCCGGCCCGCGCAGTTCGCGCCGCAGAAGCGCCTGCTTGGCCCGGATTTGCTCCTCGCTGTCCAGCGGCACCCACTGGAAGGGCGTGTGCGGCTTGGGGACGAACGTGCTGACGCCCACGTTGACGTTGGTCTTCTTGCCGTGCACCTTGCGCCCCTCGGCCAGCACCGCCTTCGCCAGGTCGGCGATAGCCTGCACGTCCTCCAGCGTTTCGTCAGGGTGCCCGATCATGAAGTACAGCTTGATCGTGCGCCAGCCCCGGCTGTAGACCTCGTAAGCCGTGTCGAGCACCTGCTGTGTCGGCACGTACTTGTTGATGACGCTGCGCATCTTCTCGGTGGCGGCCTCCGGCGCGAAGGTGAACCCGCCGCGCTTGCTGTCTTTCAGCGCGTCCATCAGGTCCACCGAGACCGACTCGATGCGCAGGCTGGGCAGGCTGACGCTGAGATTCTTGCCCGCGAACCGCTCGCCCACCTCCGTCACCAGCGTGACGATCTCGTCGTAGTCGCTTGAGGACAGCGACAGCAGCGCCACCTCCTCAAAGCCGGTCTGGGCGATGATCTCCTCGATGGCCGAGACCACCTCTTCGACGCGCCGCTCGCGCACCGGGCGCGTGACCATGCCCGCGTGGCAGAAGCGGCAGCCGCGCGTGCAGCCGCGCATGATCTCGATGGGCGCGCGGTTGTGCACCGTGCTGATGCTCGGCACGATGAACCGTGTGTGCGGCGGCGGCAGCACCGGCACGATGCGCTTGGTCACCGGGAACTGGGCCACCGCTTCCGTCGGCCTCACCCCGGCGATGGTGCCGTCGGCGTGATAATCCACCTCGTAGAAGCGCGGCACGTAAACCCCGCCGATCTTCGCCAGCGCGTGCAATTGCGCGTCGCGGCTGGCGCCCTTCACCTCGTGCAGCGTCTGGGCGATTTCGACGATGATCTCCTCACCCTCGCCCACCACCACCGCGTCCACGAAATCGGCCAGCGGCTCCGGGTTGTAGGCCGCGTGCCCGCCAATAACCAGCAGGGGGTGCCGTTCGTCGCGCTCGTCGGCGCGCAGCGGCAGCCCGGCCAGGTCCAGGAATTGCAGCACGTTGGTGTACAGTTGCTCGTAAGGCACCGACAGCCCGATCAGGTCAAAGTCGGCCACGGCGTGCTTGGTTTCCAGCGAGAACAGCGGCATGCCCTCCCGGCGCATCACCGCCTCCATGTCGCTCCAGGGCAGGAAGACGCGCTCGGCAAGCATGTCCGGCTGCTGGTTGATCGCGTCGTACAGGATGGCGATGCCCAGGCTGGACATGCCCAGGTCGTAAACATCCGGGAAGGCAATCGCGACGCGGAAGGGCACGTCGTCCCAGTCCTTGACGACCTGGTTGTACTCGCCCCCCGTGTAGCGGCCCGGCTTCTGGACTTCCAGCAGCACGCGCTCAAGCGTGCGTTCGATTTGCTCAGGTGGTTGCATCAAGTGCTGCCTCGATTTTTGACAATATTTGTCTGCAAAATTATACATCCCCAACCCCGGCGTGCCCAACCGACTTGACGGCCAGACCGATTCAGACCATCATAGGTTCAACCGTCTCCAAGTGGGGGAATCTGATTATGCTGACCAACCAAGATGTCATCAATATCTTCTACGGCGCTGCCGATGTTCTGAACATTCCCGGCGGCTGGACGCTGATCGAGAAGGCTGGCTGGCAATGGCTGGCCCAGGATCGCCAGGCCGCTTTCGACGCTTCGCACCTGGACCAGAAGCCCCCCGGCCTGACCGAGGGCGAATGGGCGCACCTGCACACGCGCATCAGTGAGGCGCTGGGGCCGGTGCCCGAACCCCCGCCCGAGCCTGAACCCGAGCCCGAGCCCGAACCCCCGCCCGTCCCATCCCCACCAGGACGGCGCAAAAGCCTGATGGGACCGGCCTTTGCCGTGCCCTACAACAACGACGACTCGGCGAAAGCCTACGCCGCCCAGCCGGTTGTCACCAAAGTCATCGGCGAGTGGCCCGAAGTGCTGCGTTTGGCCAAAAACATCCCCGACGCCATCCACATTTATCGCCACTGGGATCGCTGGGAGACGATATTCCCCCACCCCTCCACCGACTCCATGCCCCGGCTGGTCGAAAGATGGATGGCGCAGGTGGAAGTCGAGCGCCGCCTCACCGAGTTCTGGCAGGCCGGAGGACAAACGCTTCACTTCGAGGCCTTCAACGAACCTCGAATTGACGATCTCGAACTGTTAAAGGCTTACACCGAGTTTGAGGTGCTGCGCATCGAGGCGCTGGCCAAGGTGGGCGGTCTCTGCTGCATCGGCCAGTTCGGCACCGGCAGGCCGGATGAAGAAAACATGACCCTCTTCCTGCCTGCCATCAAGGCGCTCAACGAGACCACCGTCGACGGGCAGATCGGCAGCCTGGGATTGCACGAGTACGGCGTCATCTGGCCGTGGGCCTGGATGGGCCGGAACCAGGATGCCGACCTCAACGCCGACCCTTTCCCCGACGTGACAGATCGCTCCCGCACCATGCCCGCTCACCTGTTAGGCCGCTTCCAGCACCTCTACCAGGACGTGTTCGAGCCTGCCGGGTACGGCGATACGCCGCTGATCCTGACCGAAACCGGGCTGGATTCCGTCCATGACGAGCGCGTTCAGAATTACGTTGGCGTCGGAAAGGAAATTCCGCGCGGCTACCGCGACTGCTTCAGATTGTGGAACCGCGAGTTTGACTTCGAGTCGAACACGCGCGAATTTGCGCCGGGGGTGCTGAACGCGGACAGCACTCGGATCAAGGATCACGAAGCGTTCTACGTCGAATTGCTCAGTTGGCAGGACGATTTCTTGCGCCAGTTTCCCTACGTCAAGGGGGCGCTGCCCTTCATGACCGGCGGCTCCGAGGAGTGGGAGAGCTTCTGGATTCAGTACGACGCGATGACCAAGTTCATGAACTACGTCAAGGCCGAGAACGAGGCCACGTCTGCCTGAACCTTCGCTTGCGCGCCGAACCGGCTGGCCCCTGACCCCGAAGCTGACATCACGACACTTTGGGACGAAGATTTGAATTGCAGAAATCGCGTCTTTCGGTAGGGGCGGTTCGCGAACCGCCCCGGCGCATGGGCTGCAAATAGCGCCTGATTCCAACACCCTGCGAAAACAGTCGTGACCCCAGGCCCCGAAGGGGGTCAAGCCGGTTTTTCTATTTGCCGGGCGGCGGGGAAATGCTGACCAGCAGCACCAGCCGGGTATCGCCTGCGTTTTCGACACCGTGCGGCAGCCCGGCGGGTGCCCACACCACCTCGCCTGCGCCCGCCTCGCGCGTCTCCTCGCCGACGGTGAAGCGCCCGCTGCCTTCCAACACCACGTATACCTTGTCGGCCTCGGCGTGATCGTGCACCGGCTGGACCTGCCCTGGGTCCAGGCAGTTCAAGCCAACCATCGCGTACTCGCCCTCAAAGAGCGTCGTCTTGTAGTACTTGTCCGGGCGAGAGCCAACGTGCGCCTCGTAGTGCGTGAAGTTACTCATCGGGTTCTCCTCTGGCCGCCTGGCCCCTGCAAGCTACCTGACAAAACCTGTCCGTAGGGGCAAAGCATCGCGAAGCCCCCTGACTATAATACTTGGCTTGAATCACTCACGACTCTCGCCGATTCGGTAGGGGCGAATGGCTATTCGCCCCGCTAAAACGACCTATCTCCACGCCTGATTCTAACCAACCCGCGAAAACTGTCGTGCCCCCAACCGTTACACTGGGGACTACAATCCAGCGCTAGCTGGGGGATGCCGCGCCCCCTAAGTCTCCAGCGTGAGGTGTCCGCTCTCCGGGAACGGCGAGAAAACCTGCCCGCCCGCCTCCACGCGCGCCGCCCAGTCGAAGGACAGCGGCAGCCCCAGTTCGTCGGGGTCCAGCCTGACGATCAGGTTGGTGCCGTTGATGTCGATGTCGAGGAAGCGGAAGGTCTCGCCCAGCGCCCCGTCCGCCTGGACGATGCCGACCGTGCCCAGCCACACGCCGCTCTCGAAGGTGACCGTGACCCGCTTGTCCACCCCGATGTCCTCCAGGGCCAACCCGGTTTCGGGATCGCGGTCCGTGTCCAGCGCCCAGATGTACGCCAGCCCGGCCTGTGGCTCGTCGGGGATGGGCTGCGCGGTTCGCATGGCGAAGAGCAGGCTGCCGTCGCTTAGCCCCACGTCCGCCACTTCGATGGAGCGGTGGCCGGTGGCAGGCGGGGGCAAGGGCGTGGCCGTGGGCACCGGCGTATTCGTCGGCGTGAGCTGCGCCAGGAAGTTGGCGGTAGCCGTTGCAGCCTGGGCCGCCTGCGTGGCCTGCGCGTTGGCCGCGTCGGCGGTGGCGGTCAGGGCGGCCTGGGCGTTGCTGGTCGCCACCACGTCCGCCTGCTCGGCAGCCGCCGCGTCCAGCGTGGCCTGAAAGTTAGCCTGCTGCTGGTCGAGCGCCGCCTGCGTGCTCTGGTTGGCGGCCTGCTGGTTATCCAGCGCGATCTCCGTCAGCTGCAGTTCGGCCAGGAGCTTCTCGCGTTCCAGTACGGCCAGCGTCCCGGAGATATTCAGGTCGGTCCCCGGAGTGGCCTCGCTTTCCAGTAGCCTGGGCAGATCGCTGATGAGGAAGCCGACGATTCCCAGGACCGTGCCGACCACCCCCAGCCAGGCGACCAACGTGGCCGTGCTGGGCCTCCTGCGGCGACGAGACATGAACACAACCCTCCCATGACCAGCGGCGAACGGTCGCATTGTAACACAGGCAGCCGTCAGCCACCTGCGGTGAGCACATCCCCCTGCGCGCTCCCCCCGTTACATGCTGACGACAGGACACTTTTGGCGAAATGGTTTGGATTACGCTCAATTTTGATCGTCCCCCCCGTTAAACGGGGGGACAGCGAACGCAGTGAGCAGGGGGGTGTCAGCGTCCAACACACCAATCCTAACCCACCCGCGAAAACCGTCGTGACCCCAACTAAAGAAGAGAGACGAGTGGTTGCAATGAGAAAGGGTTGACGCGCGGGGAGAGCAGCCTACAATAATTCATACAGGGTGAGGTAAATAAATGGGCAAGGGGGTGAGTATGCCAGTCGATCTGACGCTGTTGGCCGCCCAGGCGGCGACGATCCTGGTGCCGTTTCTGGTCAAGCAGGCGACGACAGTCGGGGAAAAGGTCCTCGACAAGTACACTGACAAACTGGCGGCGGGCCTGTGGGAGGCGCTGACCGGGGAGGGGGAGAACCCCGAAATTGAGCAGGCTGGCACGGTCCAAGAAGGTGAGGCCGATAAGGACGCGCTGGCGACCGCCATCGAGGCGGCGTTGGAGGCCAACCCCGACCTGCCAGGGCAGGTCAATCAGTACCTCACGGTGCACGGCGATTTCATTCAAACCGGGAACATCTCCAACAGCATCGCGGCGGTGGGCACCGGGGCAGAAGTCAACTATCACATCGGCGACGTGTACTACCAGATTACCCAGATGGCCGGGGACGGGCGCGCGCCGAGCGGTCCGCCGGTCGTGCTGCCCGCTCCCTACTACGCGCACTCCTACCCCGGCACGGCTTTCACCGGGCGGGCGTCGGAGCTGGCGGCCCTGGACGAATGGGCAGCGGAAAAGGGCAAGCCGCTGATGGCCTGGATCGCCATCGGGGGGATGGGCAAGAGCGCGCTGGCCTGGCACTGGACGCGCCAGCACGCCGGGGAGTTTGACGGCGTGCTGTGGTGGTCGTTCTACGACGAACCGTTCCAGAGCTTCGTCGAGGCGGCGCTGCCCTACCTGAGCGCCGGCGAGGTGACGCGGGGCACCTTCAAAGGCGGGGAGCGCATTGACAGGCTGGTGGACCTGCTGCACGGGGGGCACTTCCTGCTGGTGATGGACGGCTTCGAGCGCGAGCTGGACGCCTATCGCGGACTGAACGCGGCCTACCTGGGCGACGCGCCCGCCGAACAACGGGCGGCTCTGGGCGACTCCCGCCTGGACTGCATCGACCCGCAGGCGCACGAGTTCTTGCGGACGGTGGGCGTGCGGGCGCGCGGCGGGAGCAAAATCCTGCTGACCAGCCGCCTGTTCCCCAACGCGCTGGCCGACCGCTTTTGCCGAAAGCTGGACGGCGTGCGCCACGAGGACCTCGACAGCCTGCACCCCGCCGACGCGGTGGACCTGTTCGAAAAGCTGGGCGTGGTGGGGACGCGGGCGGAGATCGAGGCGGCCTGCGCGCCGCTCGGCTACCACCCTTTCAGCCTGCGGCTGCTGGCCGGGTACATCACCGAAAAGGAACAGCGGCAGAAAGGTGACATCCGGGCCGAGCAAGGTCGAGAAGCTAGAGGACCTGGAGCCTGTGATCGAGCTGTACCACCACACGCTAAACGCCGGGGACAACGATGCGGCGTCCGACCTATTCTATGACCGGCTGGCAAGCCCGCTGTACTTCCAACTGGGCGCGTACCAGACGATTATCGAGCTGCTACGCCCGCTGTTCGCCGACGGGGAGGACCAACCGCCGCGCCTGAGCAGCAAACGCGCCCAAGTGTGGACGGCCGACATGCTTGGTAGCAGCTATGGCCAGAGCGGGCAGCCCGCACGGGCTATCCCGCTATATGTGATTGGCAATGCCATCGATGAGGAGCAGGATGAAAAGCGCAGCTTGGCGGCCGGGCTGGGCAACCTGGCTATCCAACAGTTTCTTACTGGCGCGCTGGGCGAGGCGGCGGCCAACCTGCGACGCGGGATCGCGCTGGCGAAAGAGATAGGCGACGAGCACGGCGAGGCGAGTGGCTGCTACGAGTTGGGGCGCATGCTGCCCTACGCGGGGAAGTACGACGAGGCGGAGCACGAACTGGACAAAGCACGGGCGCTTGCAGACCACGTCTACGAGACTCGCGGCGCATATAACGGCCCGGTGATTGCGCGCGCGTACCGGGCTGAGAGGTACCTGCTGCGCGGCGAGGCGCAGGCGGCGCTGGCGGCGGCGCAGGACGCACAGGCATGGGCGGAGCGACGCATCCGCGATGGCAGTCCCAACGAACGCGACCAAATCCGCAACGCCTGGCTGCTGGGGGCGGCGCGGCGGGGGCTGGGTGAGCTAAACAAAGCAGAGGGGCAACTGAACGAGGCGCTGGCCCGCTGCCGCCGCATCAACCTTGTCGAGTTTGAGGCAGGTATCATGGTGGAACTGGCGCATACCCAGCGCGACCAGGGGCGGCGTGACGAGGCGCTGGAACTGGCCGAGGACGCGCTGGTGATCGCCGACCGTTCGGGGTACCGCTTGCAGCGGGCGGATATCCACTACCTGCTGGCGCTGCTGGCTCAGGATGCGGGGGACGTCCCCAAGGCCAGAGAGCACGCGGAGCAGGCGCGGGATTGTGCCTGGTGCGACGATGAGATGCATTACCAGCGGACGTGGGAGGCAGCGGAGAAGCTGCTCGAAGAGTTAGCGTAGGCTGGGTTGGAGATCCTACCCCCCGCTCCGGCTCTGCAAACACCAGGGGGATTGCCTTCGCTCCCCACTGCCACCCCAACGTAACAACGACTTGTCCCCCCTTGAGGGGGCTATAGTCCAGCGCTAGCTGGGGACCACAGGGGGGTGGGCCTTCGCTGATCGCTGCCCGCTACCACTGCCCCTCCGTGTTTCAACCCGCCCCCGAACCACAAATCGCCCCTCTCGCAAGACACACTAAGAATCCGTGTTTATCCGCGTCCATCCGTGTCCCAATCCCTGTCCCTCCTTGAGGGGGCTATAGTCCAGCGCTAGCTGGGGACAGCGAGCGAAGCGAGCAGGGGGGTGGGTCCTCGCTGACTGCTGGCTGCTGCTCGCTGCCCCTCCGTGTTTCAACCCGCCCCCAAACCACAAATCGCCCCACTCGCAAGACACACTAAGAATCCGTGTTTATCCGCGTCCATCCGTGTCCCAAAATCTGTGAAATCAGTGCAATCTGTGGACTCCTCCCTACCCGTCTACCTTGGACGCGCTCGCCCAAAACCGTCCTCTTTTGCCATCTTTTGACACTTTCCCCGGCCAAAACCTGGCAGCGGACAACCACCCGTCACCCACTTCCGGCCAAATGACACCACATCCCGCCCACAAATGTGCCACCTTTGCTGCGCCTGCGTACGCCTGCCAGACCCACTGCCTCCCCCCCAAACTGGCCGCTTTTTGAACCACCCTTTCCAACCAAAATCCAACCCCAAACCGCCCCAACCCCACCCGACCGCACCCCATCATCTTGACGCCCTGCCGCCGCCGCCCTATAATACGATCAGCCAGCGGGTATAGTTCAGCGGTAGAACGTCAGCTTCCCAAGCTGAATGTCAGGGGTTCGAGTCCCCTTACCCGCTCCATCCCTCACCCAAACCCATAGCGAAAATCGCTGTGGGTTTCGCATTTTGCATTGCAGGTCCTCGCGGGCAACCTTATACTTGGGCCAACCGGCTCGTATTCAAGGAGATTTGGTGCATGGAGCAACGGACGTACCGGGGTGAGATCACCGCAGAAGGGCTGGCCGACGCGCTGGTGGCCCGCTTCAACAGCGGCCCGCTCATGGCCCAAAAAGCCGGGGACGAGGGGCACCTCCTCGTTCAGATCGCGACCCGGCACTGGGAAGGCCGCGGGTCGCAGACCGCGCTGTCGGTGGGCATCGCCAGGCTCGACGACGGGGTGGAGGTCACGCTGGGGCAGCAGCAGTGGCTCGGCCCGGCGGTGGAACTGCTCGATACCGGGCTGAAAGCGCTGTTCCGCCCGCTGGCGCTGCTGGGCGAGGTGGACGACATCGCCGCCAGCCTCTCGACGCTGACGCTGCCCAGCCAGGTCTGGGAGGCGGTGGAGCACTACGTGGAGAGCGTCGGGGCCAACCTGGGCCTGGCCGAGCGCCAGCACCTGGTGAAGTGTCCCTACTGCGGCGTGGGCAACGCGGTGGGCGTGGGGCAGTGCTCCGCGTGCGGCGCGGGCCTGAGCGACGTGCAGCCGATCTACTGCACGCAGTGCGGCAAACTGGCCGACCCCGGCGCGAATTATTGCAACCGGTGTGGGTTTCCGCTCAAGGACACCCGCCCCAGGCCGGACGCCTGAGCCTGACACCCGACGTGAGCGACGTGACCCGGCTCGAACGCGGCGCAACGTTTGAGGTCTCCATGCATTGGCGGTTGGCCGACGGCGAACGCGAAGCTGCCTGGGCGCGGGCCGCGTTTGTGGTCCAGGTAGAGGCGCTAGATCACGCCCGCAACCGCTTACTCTGCAAGTTGGTCGAGATCGCCAGCCTGAGAACCAGCCACCCACCAGAAAGCCTGGACCCAACCGTTTTGGGAAGCATCAAAGGATTGGCGGGGCGCTACGCTTATTTACCTGAGGAAGCTGCAAACGGGGTGACGCTGCACCTCAAAGCGGCGACGCTGACGGGTGCGCTGAACTACTTTTTCGAGGAACCACCACCAGAGGGGAACGCCAGTGTCACTGGCTGAACGAAGCGCCTGGGCCGGGCACTCGACTAGGCGCTGCTGAACTCGTCCTCGACCTCTATGCCCAGCGTCTCGCGGACTTTGCGCACCAGGTCGTGGTGCAAAATAGGCTTGGACAGGTAGTCGTCCGCTCCTGCCTCAAAGCCTTCTTCGATACTATCCGCGTCGCCACGGGCGGAGAGGATGATAATCGGCGTGCGGGCTGTCGTGTTGCGGGCGCGAATCTCCCGGCACAGTTCGATGCCATCCATGCCCGGCATCATTACGTCCAGGATGAACAGATCAGGCTCTGCGTTTTCCAGCATTTCCAGCGCGATTGAGGCATCGCGCGCTTTCAGCACGGTAAATCCCCCCCGCTCCAGCATAATGCCGATGAGCGTGAGCGCGCCGACTTCGTCATCTACGACCAGTATTTCGTAAGCCATGCAAACGCGCTCCGTTACAGGTTTTCAGAAAAGAATCAGAATCTGGTTTTGCTCTAACTAGAGTATAGTCATCGCCAGACGGTGCGCAAGCCGTACTAGAGTATGGGCCGTCCCTGGCAAAGCTCTATAGCCCAGCGTGGAAAGGGCCGGAGAGGCTGCCGCGTCCTGATGCATCATGCTGCGCCCCAGGCCAGATAGGTCGGGTCTGCGTAGCGAGTTCCCTATGCAGCGACCTTTTCGGTGCCATTTTCTCGGGTTTCACGAAGCGTGAGGGTGAAGGTCGGCGAGAAACGAGCGTTTTGTGAAGAATGATACAGACCTGACGTGACTATTACTTTGCGACACCCCTTACGCTGAACTATAATACCGCAGCCACCCGACCCGATTCCATTCGCCAAAGAGGTGAACGTGCGAAAGGCAAAGGCAGGCGACATGGTGCTGCTGTTGGGTCAGGACCGCAAATCCTTCATCCGCACCCTGAGACCCGGCGAAGAATTCCAGACACATCGCGGTATTCTCCACCACGACTCGCTCATCGGCCAGCCCCTTGGCGCGCAGGTCAACACACACCTGGGCTACCCGTTCTTCCTGTTGACGCCCACCACCGAAGAACTGGTGCGCGGCATCCGCCGTAAAAGCCAGATCGTTTTTCCCAAGGACGCAGGCTACATCGTGCTGAGGCTGGGCGTCCAACCGGGCAGCGTCGTGGTAGAAGCAGGCACCGGCAGCGGGGCGCTGACCAGCGTGTTCGCCTTTCAGGTGGGCGAAAGCGGGCACGTCTATTCGTACGACGTGCGCGAAGACATGCAAAGCATGGCCCGCAGCAACCTGCGTCGGTTCGGCCTGGAAGATCGCGTCACGCTCATCGAGCGCGACATCGCGGAGGGTTTCGATCCCCACGAATCGGGTTGCCTCTTCCTCGATCTGGTCAAGCCCTGGGATTACCTGGATCAGGCGCGGGCGGCCCTGGCCGGAGGCGGTATGCTGGGAAGCCTGGTGCCCACGGCCAACCAACTGGTGCGCCTGATAACCGCATTGGAGGATCACCCCGACTTCGCCTTCGTGGAGGCCGAGGAACTCAGCCTGCGGCGCTGGAAAACGATCCCCGGACGGGTGCGGCCCTCGGACCGCATGGTGGCGCACACCGGCTTCCTCATCTTCGCCCGCGCGGTGATACCCCTCGCCGAGGAGACGAACGACAGCGCATGATGCGCCCCCGGCCACCCGTCGAAGCCCTGGCCTTGACGCTCGTGCTGGTCGCCTGCGCGGGACGCGGCGACGCGCCTCCTGAAACCGACAGTCTGCCTGGAACAGCCCTGCCCACGATCGCCCCGGTCGATGCGGGGGCGCTGACCGCTCAGGCCAGCGAGGCCAGCCAGCAAGGGTTGGCGCTGCTGAAGTCGTTCCGAGGCGACGTCCAACCCGAAGCGGAGGCAATTTTTGGGCTGACGGGCGAGGCGGGCGAGGCCGTTCGCATAGAGGTGCAGGTGCGCCTGGGAGAGCCTGACCTCGCGCTTCAACTCAGCACGCCCAGCGGCGAAGTCCTGGCTAACGTCGACGTGGGCGGCCCCGGCGAAAGCGAGGTGATTGGCGAGTTCCGCCTGCCCGCCGAGGGCTATTACGAACTGGCCATACAAAGCGTGGAGAACACGGGCCAGGTGGACGTGCTCATCTACGAAATCACCGGCGAGGCGCTCTCCGGCGGCGGGACCCTGCCGGGGCTGGGCCAGCCCGTGACCGGCTCGATGGACCGCCCGGCCACGTTTCACACCTACAAGCTGCAAACGGAGCGCGGCCAGCGTTTCGACCTGCAGGCTACCGCCCTGTCCGGCGACCTGGACCTGGTGTTCGAATTGTACGACCCACAGGGAGAGCCTGTCGCCAAGCGCGACGACAGCCTGGACAAGGACCCCTACCTGTTCAACTACATGCCGCAACTCAGCGGCGAATACACGGTGGTGCTGACCAACTTCGAACAAACCACCGGCACGTACCAGATTATGACCGAACCTTCGCAGGGCGGTTCTCCCCTGAGCTTTGGCCGCCGCCAGGTGATCTCACTGCCCACCGAGCCGCACCACGGCGTGTGGGTGCCTTTCATCAGCACAGCTGGCGAGGGCCTGAGCATCGACGCCGACCCGCTCAATCCGAACACCGACCTGACGCTGGCCGTTCACGACGTGTTCGGCAATCGACTGGCTTTCGCCAACGGCGGCGGTCCCGGCGTCGGCGAGAGCCTGCGGGTGCAGGTGCCTTACGACGGCCCGTATCAACTGGAGTTCGGCACGCTCGGCGAGGGCGGCGAGGTGCGCTACGATGCCTTCGAGCGCAGCAGCCTCGACTTCGATACGAGCGGCCCCCTGATGGAGTTTCCAACCTTGCGCGACGTGACGATCCTGCTCCAGCAAGGCGGCGAGACACACGCCTATTGGTTTGACGGCGAGCAGGGACAGCGCATCACCATCGACGCCACGGCGAGGTCGGGCACGCTCGATCTGGCCTTCGACCTGCTCGACGAGGCCGGTAACGTGCTCTCCGCGCACGACGACGATCGCAACACCGACCCGGTTCTCGAAAACTACCCCCTGCCCTATACCGGGCGCTACTATCTGGTGCTGAAGCTGGAGGACACGCACCTGGGCGGGCAGTATCGCCTGACGGCCAGTTCCCCGGATCCAGCCGACCCGTCGGGCGAGGCGAGTTAACACAGGTTTAACCGCCGGTTATCAATCCTGAAACAAAGATGCGCTATGATGAGTCGACTATCCGAACAGAGGAGATTGCTATGCGACAACGTGGCCGACGCCGAGGCCCGCCCAGGATGGGCCCTCGCCCCGGCATGCGACCCGCCCGGCGGGGGATGAGAAGGCCCGTCCGGCCCCCACTGCCGCCCCATCCCGATCTGGCAGCCGCCAGAGAGGACGTGGCAAGCGCTCACCAACTGATGGCTGCCGGGGAGTACGGCGCGGCCTGCGACCTGTTCTCGCGCGTGGCGGCGTTGGCCGCAGGCCACCAGCACTTCCGGCGGGCAGGGCAGCTATACGCGCAGGCAGCACAAGCGGCCATCAAGGACGGCAACCTGGCCCTGGCAACGTCCCACGCCGACCGGGCGATAGCCACGCTCATCCAGGGCGGCAACTTCCCACACGCCGTCCGGGTGGTCAAGCGCATCCAGTCGGAGCTGCGCGCGCACGGCCACGAGGCGGAAGCGAAGAGCCTGCGCGCCAAACTTGAGGCGCGGCTGGACGAGTTAGGGCTGGCCCTGTCCGACGTCGAGGCCAGCGCCACGCCGCCTGCGCCCCAGCGAGAACTCCCCGCCGAGTGTCACGCCTGCCTTGGCCCGGTGCGCTCCGACGAGGTCGAGTGGATCGACGACAGCAGCGCCACCTGTGCCTACTGCGGCAGCACGCTCCAGGCCATCTGAACCAAACAAAAAGTGGGGCCGACTCGGTGAGTCTGGCCCCACTGGGGTTGCAGGTTTTGAGCGGCGAGGTCGCTATTCCTCGTCCGCTTCTTCTTCTGGCTCTTCCGCGCCGCGACCAATGACCTCCGGCTCGACATCCTCCGGGATCAGGCCCTCTTCCTCGAGTTCTTCCTCTTCTTCCTCTTCGAGCGCCAGATAGTCGATCTTGACGACCAGTTCGGAAGAGTCGGTGATGACGGTCAATTCCGAGGGCACGTACAGGTCGCCCACCGTGACCAGCATGCCGATCTCGGTGAGGTCCTCCATGTCGACGGTGACTTCGCTCACCAGGTCTTTCGGCAGGCCCTCCACCTCGATGCTGTTCATACCTTGCAGCATGATACCTGCGCGGCTGGCGACGATAGGAGACTCGCCGACCAGCACAATCGGTACCTCGACGCGCGTGACGCGCTCCATGTCCACCGCGTAGAAATCGACGTGCATCAAGTCGCCACGGAGAATGTCGCGCTGCACGTCGCGCACCAACACCTGGTGCGTATCCTTGCCCACCTTCACCTCTACCACCGAGGTGCCCCCCGCCTCGACCAGCAGGTTGTCCAGTTCACGCGCGTCCAGCGTGACCGCGACAGGCTCGGTCTTTGGCCCGTAAATAATGCCCGGCACCTGCCCGGCCTGCCGCAGGTATTTGACCTGCTTGCCGGTGATCTCGCGGGCTTCTCCCTCAATCGTCAGGTTGTCCATGTCTCTGTCCTGCTTTTCTCTAAGTAATCGGTTCGCCGCTAATCACGGCGCGATGATAGCCTTCGTAACCCGTTTGCCAGCGCCAGCACCAGGCCAATGCCCAGCCCCATCAGCAACGCACCGCGCGTATCGATGGCCGTCTGCACGTCACCCTCGACGCTGCCCGCCAGCAAAATGCCGACGCGCGAGTCTTCCAGCCGGGCGTTCGAGGCCACCACCACGCCCATGCCGCTTCCCTCGGCGGAAACGTCGTCCGTACCGAGCATGCCAATGCCCCCGTAGCTCACAGAGGCTTTCGATGCGTTGGCCCTGAGGATGCCGCCCTGCTCAATGCGAATCGAGTCGGCTTGCGCCTGGTTGATGCCGCCCATATTGACCGAGACGGTCTCGGCTTGCACCTCGTTCGCGGCGCCCTGGGTGATGTTTACCACGTCGGCGCGGACCTGACCGGCCATCTCCTGGCTGACGGTGATTTCGGTGGTCGACGATTCGCCGTCAGCGCCCAGTCTCACTTCTGTTTCCCTTGGGGCCATATCGCCTTTCCCCGGTTTGCACACGAAAGGGGCTTGCCATCAATCACACGGGCCTGCCCCGAAGCGGCGCTATTTTACCCACGCGGCCAACGGCAGTCAACAGGAACGCGGAGGCACGGCAGGGTCACATCTGCTTGCTCGAAGCCGCCCGCCGTGGCTTCCGTCTCGCTCCAGGCTTCCGTGCTCCCAACGCCCCGGCATCTCCCACTGTTGACAAGCCGCATCGCCTCCGGGATAATCCTCGCCGTGATGACCTCACCAATCCGACGCGTGTCCCGTTGGTTGACTCTTCCGGCGCTGGCGCTCACGCTCGTCGCTTGTTCCGAGACCGCCCCGCCGATCCCGGTGATTAACCCGCCCGTTACCTCCGTGCCGGGGCAGATTCCCAGCCAACAACCCATCGCCACGCCGACGCCCGACCTCACGCCCGAACAGGCGCTTGAGGAGGCCGAGCGGCTGGTCCACAATGGGAACTACGAGGCGGCCATCCAGTCCTTCCAGGCGCTGATGCTCGACCCCGGCGCGCCGCCACAAATTGCCGCCGAGGCGAACTTCGGGCAGGGGCAGGCCGCGCTGAGACAGGGGGCTTTTGCCGCCGCGCTGGCCGCCTTCGACAACTTCCTGGCGACCTACCCCGATCATCCTAAAGCGGCCATCGCCACTTTCTTGCGCGGCGACGCCAAAATGGGCGTGGCGGATTGGGGCGGCGCGATCGGCGATTTCCAGACGTACCTGAGCCAGCGCCCCGGCCTGGCCGACAGCTACGCGCACGAACGCATCGGCGACGCTTACCTCGCGCTCGGCCAGCCGGGCGAGGCACTGGTGGCTTACGAGCAGGCCACCGCCGCCGGGCGGGACGTTTCCTCGCTGGTGGAGCTGCGCGAGCGAATCGCCCAGATCCACCTGAACACCGAGAATCCCCAGGGGGCCATCGACCAGTATCAGGCCATCCTGGACGTGGCCCAGATTCCCACCTACCGCGCCAAAATCGAATTCCTGATGGCCCAGGCTTATTTCACGGCGGGCGACGCCGAATCGGGCAACAGCCACCTGCTGACCGTGGTCAACACCTACCCGGAAACCACCCAGGCTTACGACGCGCTGCAGGCGCTCGAGACCAACGGCATCGGCGTGGACCCCTTCCAGCAGGGATTGGTCGAATTCAGCGCCGAGGATTACCTGGGCGCTTCGGAGTCCTTCTACAATTGGCTGGCACAGGCCGACCTGGAGCATCCCGCCGACGTGCACTTCTACCTCGCCCGCTCCTACGCGGCTCTGGGCAACCCCGCCGCCGCCCTGCAAGAGTACCAGACGATCGTCGACACGCACGAAGATGACCCGGCCTGGGGCCAGGCTTTCGTCGAGTACGCCGGTATCCAGGCGCAGACGGGCGACGTGGAGGGGGCGCTCGTCACGATCAACGCGTTTGTCGGGGAGTATCCCGACCTGCCCCAGGTGGCGGATGCCTACTACCAGGCCGCCCAGGTGCTGGAGGTGGTAGGCGATTTGACGCGGGCCACCGACTATTACCTGCGGCTGGCGGCGGAGAATCCCGGCGACGAGCGGGCCAACGAGGGCCTGCTCCAGGCCGGGCTGGCTTACTTCCAGGCGAACGACCTCGCCAGCGCCGAGCGGATGTTCAACAGCGTGATTCCCAACGCCCAGGGCGACCAGTTGGCGGCTGCATACCTGTGGTTGGGGCGCACGTATCTGGCGCAGGGCCGCAGCGACGAGGCGGTGAACGCCTTCAACGGAGCCGCCGCCGCCGACCCCGGCGGGTACTACGCGCTGCGCGCCGCAGACCTCCAGGCCAACCGCCCGGCTTTTCAGCCCCCGGCGGGTCTCAACTTCGAGTTTGACGAGGCAGCGGCTCAGGCCGAGGCGGAGACGTGGCTGGTGAACACCTTTGCGATGGAAGAAACGCCGCCGCTCTCTGGCTTGCGCCCGGACGTGGCTGCCGACGTGCGTATGATACGCGGCCAGGAGTTGTGGGGGCTTGGCCTTCTAGAGGAAGCCCGCCTGGAATTCGAGAGTTTGCGCGAAGCCTACGATGGCGATCCCCTGGCGCTCTACCAGCTGTCGCTCTACTTCCGAGACATCGGTCTCTATCGCTCCTCCATTACCGCCGTGCGCAGGCTGATCCTCCTCAGTGGGGAAACCTCGCGCACGGTGCCGGGCTTCATTGCCCGCCTGAATTACCCGGTTTACTATCGCGATCTGATCGTCCCCGCCGCCGAGAAGTACGGCCTCGACCCGCTCTTCGTGTTCGCCATCATTCGCCAGGAAAGCGCCTTCGAGGGGTTCGTCACGTCGTTTGCCTTCGCCCAGGGCTTGATGCAGATCATCCCCAGCACCGGGCAGGGCATCGCCGACAATCTGGGCTGGCCCAACTACCAGAACGAGGACCTGTACCGCCCTTACGTCAGCGTCGAGTTTGGCACCTATTACATGGACCAGCAGCGTGACATTTTCGAGGGCGATCTCTTCGCGGCGATGGCCGCTTACAACGCGGGCGCGGGCCGGGTCGTGGAGTGGCAGGGGCAATCCGGGAATGACACCGACCTCTTCGTCGAGGTCATTCCCTTCGACGAGACGTACCGTTACGTCACCTTCACCTACGCCCAATACGGCGTTTACCACGCCCTGTACGGCGTCGGCGGCTGACTGGAAAGGAACAGACTCCCGATTATGAAAGACCACTGGCTCGTCCTGCTGCTGTGCGCGCTTCAGGCGGCGCTGGCCCTGGCTATCGGACTGGCGGGCGAGAGCCTCACCGAGGCGTTCAGCATGAATATGACCACCCTGCTGCTGACCGCCGCGTTGTTGGTCTTCGTGCTGCTGGCGGCCAACGTGCGGTTGCTGCTGCCGCCCCAGCCGCCAAGCGGCGAGGACGTGGCCCTGGTCTATCCACTGCACTGGGGCACCTTCTTTCCACTGGGCGTGCTGGCCGGGCTGCTAGTTGGCCTGGGAGCGGTGCGCCTGCTGGGCAGCGACTTCATCAGCGGTGTGATTCACACCTACGAGGTCGTCGGGTTGGCGCTGGGTGTCCTGCTCACCGTGGGGCTGGCGCTGCGGCGAGCGCCAATTCCGGGAGCGGCGCTGGCGCTGGGCTACGGGGTGGCGCTGCCCTCCGCCCTCCTCCTGCTCGAACCGGCCAACGACCCCGCCCTGACCTACGGCGGGCACCTGGCTTTGATGGTCTCCCTGGCGGCGCTGGTCGTCGTCTTTGGGCGCTACGTGCGCATCAAGATCGTGGGCTGACCGGTCAGGACTCCCGTACCGCTCACCAACCCGGCTCGGCATGATATGATGATTGGCGTCAGGTCCTATCTATTGGTCGTGTGCGCCAGGAAGTAGGAAGATGGCTATTCAACGTATCGCCTGCCTGAGCTGTGGGAGCAGCAGCTTCACCCGCAACGAGCAAAATCACCTCGTTTGCGACCACTGCGGCAGTGTCTTCAGCCTGAAGGGGAACGTTTGCGGCCACTGCGGCACGGTCAACCCCGCCGACACGATTTTCTGCAACCAGTGCGGCGAGCGGATGAAACGCCGCTGCACGGTTTGCCAGCACGAAAACCCCGGCAACGCCGAGTATTGCACCAATTGCAATGCCACGCTGGACACCCTGGAGTTTATCGTCCGCCGCTACCAGGAAGAGGGCGCGCAGGCTCGCGAGGAACTGCTGCGCTCCAAGGAAGCGGACGCCGCATACATGGCGGAGCAAAGCGAGCGCCTGAAAGAGATCGACCGCGAGCGGCTGGCCGCCCTAGCCGTACAGAAGCAAGAGCAGCAGCGCCAGGAGCGAATCATGATGCTGGCCTTCGTCGGCGGAGGCATCGTGCTCTTGCTGGTGTTTGCGGCGGCTATTCTGCTGAGGGTGGTGCTCGGCGGCGGATAGTCGGCGAACCTGTAAACGCAAAAGCGGAGCGATTGACGCCCCGCTTTTTTTGTTGGCAAATGCAATCTGGACCTACGCTCGCCGGAAGATTTGCAGCAGCACCACAAATCCGGTGATGATGATGAGGCCGCCGACGAGAAAGATGGGGTTGAACGTCCGGTCCAGCGTGACAAACAGGGCGATGAAGCGCTCGATGCCAACCGCCGCCAGGATGACGCCCAATCCCCAGGTGATGAAGCTCACGTTCCAGTTCTTGAGTATCTTCTGCAAAGTGGCGGAGAAGAGCATCAGGCCACCGGCCAGCAGCGGGAAGATCAGCGTCAGGGCATCGCCGCCGATGACGAAGCAGACGCCCAAAATGATGATGCTGATGCCCCAGGTGACCCACTCGATGCGGCGCTCTCGCAAGCCACCGGCTGGCCCTTTGGGTCTGGGTTCTTTGCGTTGGAGCGCTTCGGTGGCTTTGTCCATCACCGCATCTGCCGCGCGCTCTTCGATGACTGAACGGAATCTATCGCTTCTTCGGCTCACAGCTTCCTCCCTGACGTAGGCTCGCGGCCAGAGTTTGTGCGGCTCTATTGTAGCCGGGCTGGCCGGGCCGTCAAGCCCCTCACTCTACCGTCACGCTCTTGGCGAGATTGCGCGGTTGGTCCACGTCGGCCCCGCGCCACACCGCCACGTGATAGGCCAGCAATTGGAGCGGCACCACGTTCACGATGGGGCTCAGGAGGGGCGGGGTTTCCGGCACGGTGAGCACGCGGTCGGCCTTCTCGGCGATCAGGTCGTCGCCCTCCGTCGCCAGCGCGACGACCACGCCGCCGCGCGCCTTGGCCTGCTCCACCTGACTGAGCATCTTGTCGTAGACGCTGTCTTGCACGGTGATCGCCAGGACGGGCATATTCTCGTCGATGAGGGCAATCGGCCCGTGCTTCATCTCGCCCGCCGGGTAGCCCTCCGCGTGGATGTAGCTGATCTCCTTCAGCTTGAGCGCGCCTTCCAGGGCGATGGGATAGTTCAGGCCGCGACCCAGGTACAGGAAGTTCTCGTAGCGGGCCAGTTCGACGGCCAGCGCCTCGTACTCCGCGTCGCGGTCGAGCACCCGGCCTACCAGGTCGGGCAGGCGGGCCAAATCGGCGACGTAGCCGCGCAGGGCATCCGCCGCCACGTCGCCGCGCAGTTGGGCCAGGGCCACCGCCAGCAGGTATTGGTCCACAATCGAGGTGGTGAAGGCTTTGGTGGAGGCCACGCCGATTTCCGGCCCGGCCTGCATGCTGATAGTGCCGTCCGCCACGCGCATGGCCTGGCTGCCGATGGCGTTGACGATAGACCACAGGGTCGCGCCCTTGGCCCGCGCCTCTTCCATGGCGGCCAGCGTGTCCACCGTCTCGCCCGATTGGCTGAGCGCCAGCACGGCCATCGACTCATCCAGGATGGGATCAGCGTAGCGGAACTCCGAGCCTATCGCCACCTCGACGGGCACGCGCGTGATGCGCTCGATGATAGCCTTGCCGACCAGCCCGGCGTAGTACGAGGTGCCGCAGGCCACTATCACCACCTTGCTGATGCCTTTGGCCGCCTCCGGGGTCAGGTTGAGCGAGTCCAGGACGACCCGCCCGGCCTCGAAATCCACCCGCCCGCGAATGGTGTCGGTGATGGCGCGCGGCTGCTCGAAGATCTCCTTCTGCATGAAGTGCTTGTACTCGCCTTTCGCCGCGCTCACCGGGTCCCAGGGGATGGCGTGCACTTCGGATGTCACCGCTTCGCCGTCGAGCGTCATCACCTGGTAGCCATCGCGGGTTATGACGGCCATTTCGCGGCTTTCCAGGAACACCATGTCCCGCGTGTGCTCCAGAATGGCCGGGATGTCCGAGGCGATGAACATCTCGTCCTGGCCGACGCCCAAGGCCACACCGCCCGCGTTGCCGATGCGTGCCGCCACCAGCCGGTCTGGGTGCCGCGAACTGAGCACGGCTACCGCCTGCGCGCCCTGTAAGTGATTCAGGGCCTTGCGCACCGCTTCGGCGAGGTCGGCGTCTGCGTCGGAGCCGAGGTAGCGCTCCACGAGGTGGGCGATGACCTCGGTGTCGGTGTCCGACGAAAAAGACGCGCCCTCTGCGACCAGTTCCTCGCGCAGTTCCATGAAGTTCTCGACGATGCCGTTGTGCACGACCACGACCTCGTCGGTCATGCCGGTATGCGGGTGCGCGTTGCGCTGGTTAGGCTCGCCGTGGGTGGCCCAGCGCGTATGCCCGATACCGACCCGCCCGGAGATGGGGTCCTCGTCTACCATGCGCTGCAGGTTCTGCAGCTTGCCCGCATCGCGCCGGACCGCAATATCTCCATTTTCGAGAACGGCCACACCTGCCGAGTCGTAGCCGCGATATTCCAGGCGTTTCAACCCGTCGAGGATAATCGTCGTCGCATCCTTGGGGCCGACGTAGCCCACGATTCCACACATTTTTCCACTCCAGGGTTCTCAGCCGCAGCCGGTCAGGCGGCACGCGCAACCAAACGCGGCTGGCCGGTCACTTCGTTCATTAGGTTGTCGATTGGGTAGTTTCGGGTCACTACCAGCCCCGGTTGTCCCCCCGGTTACCCGGAGGTTTTGCGGGGAAGGTCCACTCAAGAGGGGAAAAGTGAGGACGGTGACAGGCGTCCTGGCGGCATCCGCTGAACTCTCGATTTTCCCCCGGCGCTCGTGGCCGGGGTTGGCCTCACCTTGCGATGAGGAACCGCCTCCTCGTCACCCCGCGCGTGTCAGGCGGGGTCATGCGCTGCTTTTCCCATGCAGTCAATTGATTCCGATAGGGTCTCCTTTCAGGCATCCGAGCGCGCGCACAGTATACCACTGTTTTCATCACGTGTCTTGCCAACCAGACTTCCGATTTCCCGCCTGGCTGAAGATGATAGCATGCCATTCATAAGTGGGTGCGATGGGCCACCTGGCTATCCCGCTTCTCTCACACACGGCAAAAGTTGAGCGTCCACCCGTTGGATGTGGTTTCGAATCCATTCGCCGACCTTCGTGAAGGTTTCCTGCACCAGTTCCAGGTCCATCGTAGTTGACCACCACTCTTCGTAAAGCTGGCCGAAAATAACCATGAATTCAGCATGGGCCTGTTTGTTGGCCTCGGCAGCCGGGCACCTGTATTCCTCCATGCATTTCTCTTCCCTCTCGAAATGCCAGACCGAATAGAACTGGAGAAAATCCAGGAGTTCACCGGCCATAGTTCTTGCTGCTCCGCCTCCTTGGGCCAGAGCCTCAGCAAGCTCGTTGTACTTTTCGATAATCTCTTTGTGCTGCGCATCAATATTGGGCAGCCCCGTAGACATGGAATCGTCCCAAGCGATCATGGTGTCTCCTGTCACAGACGTTAAGAGAACCTATTCGTGTTCCAGGTTGGCCTGGACCTCTGACCTTCGCCGTTAGCGTAGTGTTGTTCTGAGTTTAGCCAATCGTCTCAGACTCGACTGAGTTGGGGCACTTTTCGCCACTGCTGCTCTGCTCAATTCGGCCCTAGACCGCTGGCCAGGCCCCGGTATTGATAGTCTATTCTCGGTAGTATTCTCCAATAACCTCTATGTAATCAGTAACGATGCCATCCACTGGAAGATCAGCGAATTCTTGCGCGTCTTCCTCCGTATCGATCATTAGATAGAAGCGCATATCAGCCTGCTCAACGCTCTCCAAAAACCTGAAGGGCCAACCCCAAACAAATGCTGTGTACTCCGGGGGCATTCCTATACCCAGTCCGCTGCATGTGTCTGGGAAACCTCCAACTCCAAAAGTCAGTAAATAATGGCTAAAACATTCTTTTGCCTCAGGTCTGTTGGCAAAAAGCCGGGCTACTTCAGGTACTTCCGTTCGGATGTACGCTTCGTAGAGTTCAGGTGGGCCCCAATAATACAATAGCTCTCTTTGTTCAGGCTCAAGAGACCGAATGACGTCCACTAATAACGCGGCGGTTTCTTGAGAAGCATCTTTGTGATCGATTAGAAATCTTCTATCAGGAAATGCCTCCAAAACCTCAACAAGAGTAGGAATTCTTCCAACACCTCGACCCCTCAAAGGATAGGTGTCACCATTGTCATGGGTATAGCCGTATCCAATATCTAGAGTACGTAAATACGCGAGCGTGTGATCGCTAACTTCCCCTTCCCCATCTGTTCGACATTCCAGCATGTAGTCGTGAAATACGACGAGATGATCGTCACTTGTTCCCCTGATGTCTATTTCAACAATGGTAGCCCCATAATCGAACGCGGCTTCGATAGATTCCAGCGTGTTTTCGATATACTCGTGAGTCGGTTCATAGATGTGTGTAGCTTCACATCCCGTTGCTCTATCATAGGCGCCCTTTTCCCAATTGGTGTGTACTCCTCGATGAGCAATTACTTCAAAGCTGTCAGTCGGCTCCAGATTGTCAGGACTACCGCCATAGAGATATTGAAACAGCGCAAATGCCACGATGACAACAAAGACGCCCATGATAGTTGTTATGATTCTCTTCTTCATGGCTTCCTTAATCGACGCATTCGTCCTACGCCTCTAGTGTGGGCCTTCTGAACACACGGTCAGGCGGCAGGCTTTCTCCAGACTATCGAATACCGCCAGAGCAAATGCCTTCTCACCTGGGCACCCGGCAGCGTCTCCCGGCAGATGCGGCCCACCTCAGACAGAGTGAGATATGAGTCGTGTCGCCCATGTTTGGCCCAGGCTTCCCGAACTTCGCGCGGCTCTCGGAAGCGACCTGTGTGCAGCAGCGTCAGCCCAAGGCTCAGCGGGATTCCTGCCAGATCAGCGAGCAAATCACCCACCCCCTCTGATGCGAGCAGGTCGAGCACCAGCAGGCTACCCTTGGGCCTCAATGCCTCCCACATCTTGACCAGCATTTCCTTCATTGGCAAATGGTGCAACGTGGCAATCGAGGCAATATAGTCGAACCCCCTGGCAGGAAAGTCGCAGGACAGTGCATCTGCTGTTTGATATTCTATGTTGGGGAACTGCGCCGAGTGACCCTGAGCGAGACGAATCATCTCTGGGGACAGATCAATGGCAAGCACCTGATTCGCACATTGTGCCAACAAGCGCGAGAAGGTGCCTGTCCCACACCCAATCTCGAGTGCCGCCTCGCAGTGAGCAGGTGCGTGCTTCAGCATGAAGCTGTGATAGTGATGGTTGTGGCTCCACCGCTCACCGGACACCAGCGCGATCTGGTCAAAATCCGCCTGGACCTCTTGCGCTGTTTGCACGAAATATTCCCCCCATGCCGCCGCTGGTCGTAGGGCTGCACACCGCAGCGCTCACAGGTACTTCTCCACCGCCCAGCCGCCCGCGCGATGAACGGCGTCCGGCGAGATGCGCGGCCCCTGCACCGGGTCGAACAGCATGGCCGCCTGCCCGTGCAGGATGTCCACCACGTCGCCCATCAGGTCGGCCAGGGCCACCGGCCTGCCGAGCGCCCGCGCGATGTCCAGCGGCGATTGGTCGTCCAGGCTCACGCCGTCGGGATGGTCGAACATGACGCGCGGCAGCACGACCACCTCGCCCAGCTCGCGCCCCGACAATTGAGCGACGACATCCTCGCCCATCAGCAGCCCGGCGACGGTGATCGTCTCGCCCAGGCGGGTGTTGGCGATGGGAATCACTTCTGAGGGGACGCCGGTGGTGTCGGTGAAGTCCCCGGCGTGGGTTTTGAGCGTATCGGCGAACAGCGCGCCCGTCGCCAGCGTCAGGCTCTTGACCGGCATCATCTCCAGCTCCCAGAACAGCGCGTGCCCCTCGACCTCCGGCAGCGAGCGCTCCCACTCTTCCAGGAAGCGGCGGACCATGCCCAGCCCGTTTTCCTCCAGGCTCAAGCCATCGTACCAGTCGCGGGGTGGCACCGGGCGCCTGGTGACGAGATACCACTCGTCGGTGGGGTACACGAAGTTCACGCCCAACTGCGCCTTGTAGGCATCCCCCCAGGTGTGGCAGCGCTCCAGGACTTTCTGCGCCTCCTCGACGGTGTTGACGCGCATGCCGTACTTGTGGTGCCGGGTCAGGCCCACCGGCACCACGCTCACCGAGCGCACGCCGGGGTACAGCGCCGCCAGGTCTCGGACCGACTTCTCCAGGTGCGGGCCGTCGTTGACCTCCGGCGTGACCACGATCTGGGTGTGGACCTCGACGCCGTTGTCGATCAGCCAGCGCAGTTGTTCCACGATGTCCGGCGCGGTGTCGTTGCGCAAGAAGCGCCGCCTGAGATCGAGATCGGTGGCGTGCACCGAGACGTAAAGCGGGCTGAGGCCCTGGTTGGCGATGCGCCACCAGTCGCGCTCGCTCAGGTTGGTCAGCGTGACGTAGTGGCCAAAGAGGAACGAGTAGCGGTAGTCGTCGTCCTTGATGTAGAGCGTGCGGCGCATGCGGGGGGCCATCTGCAAGACGAAGCAGAACTCGCACAGGTTGTTGCAGCGCCGGATGTCCACGTCGAAAGTGGGATGCTCGAATTCGAGGCCGAGTTCCTCGTTGTAGGCCCGCGCGCCGCTCAAGACGCGTTCCTGCCCGGCGCGCAGCACGGTCAGTTCGAGGTGCTCGTCGGCGGCGTAGTACTGCACGTCGATCACGTCCTCGACGGCGTACCCGTTGACGGCGGTCAGCACATCGCCGGGGGTGACGCCCAGCGCCTCGCCAGCGCTGCCCGGCGCGACGCCCGTCACCAATCCGCCCTGCCGGATTTCGGGAGCAGGCTCTTGACCGGTCACGCCGCTGCCCCCTGATCCAGGTCCACAAACTCAAGGAACTCCGTCGTCGCCTGCGAGAGGTCGCCATAGACGCCACGCCACTCCGGCGGCAGCATGGCCGCGATGCGGTACATCGCCTCGTCGGTCATCTGGCGGAAATGCTCGCGGGGGAGGCGCTTGCCGCTGCCCCCCTTGAAGCGGAATGGCTCTCCGAAGCAGACGTGCACCGGGGGAGTGCGGAACTCGCGCCAGATGGTGGTGGGGAAGCCGCGCGTGCCCCACAGGGCTACCGGCACCACCACGGCGTTCGCCTTGAGGGCCATGTAAACGCTGCCTTCCTCGCCCCGTTCCATGCCCTCCCGGTTGCGCGTTCCCTCCGCGAAGAACAGCACGATGTCGCCGTGCCGGATGTGCCACAGCGCGGCCTTGAGCGCTTTGGTATCGGCCTCACCCCGGTCGATGGGAATCGCGCCCCAGTTGCTCACGAAGTAGCGAATCACGGGCTGCTCGAAGGCTTCTCTCTTCGCCAGCGGCACGATGTCGCGGCCAGACGGCGCGAACGAAATCATGATGCCAGGGTCGGTGACGTGGATGTGATTGACCATCATGATCGTCGGCCCGCCGGGCGGGATGTTTTCCATGCCCTGGACGTGCATCTGGAACCAGAAACGATAAACGAGGTTCCACAGCCCCCAACGAAAGACGCGCCGCCGCCAGCGATGGTCTTTAGAGGAATGCATGACCGCTAACCTGAATGATTGCTCACCGCCGCCAGCAACTGCCGGACGCGGGCCATCACCTCATCGACGGTCATGTCGCTGGTGTCGATCTGGATGGCATCGTCGGCGGGGCGCATGGGGGCGTGCTTGCGATGGGAATCGATGCGATCCCGGCGGCGCATGGCTTCCAGAATGGCCTCGAACCCATCGCCCTCGCCGCGTTCTTGCCGCTCCTGCCAGCGTCGTCTGGCCCGCACTTCGGCGGAGGCGTCGAAATACAACTTGAGGTCGGCCTCGGGCAGCACGACGGTGCCGATGTCGCGGCCCATCATCACCACGTTGCCGCGCAGCCCAACCCGGCGCTGCTGCTTGGTGAGCGCCTTGCGCACACGGCCATACTTGGACACTTGCGAGACGTTGGCGTCCACGGCCTCGTCGCGTATCGCCCAGGTGACATCCTCGCCGTCGGCCAACACCGTATAGGGACGCCCGTCGTCGACCTCCGGCGGGACTACGTCCAGCGTCAGAGACTTTGCCACCTCGCCCACGGCCTTCTTATCGCCGGGGTCGATGCCACGCCGCAAGACGACCAGCGTCACCGCGCGATACATCGCGCCCGTGTCGAAGTACAGATAGCCCAGTTGCCGGGCAAGCGCCTGCCCTACCGTCGTCTTGCCCGAAGCCGCCGGGCCATCAATAGTAATGATTGACGGCACTTCTCCCAAAACCCGTTACTCTCCCTCTCGGTTACGAGGTCCACCCGTTTCAGTTTGAACGATTATCCACTCCGGCCAGGCGCTTGAGTTCGCGTGTTTCCTGCCGTGTCAGCCTGCGCCATTCGCCAGGCTCCAGGTCCCCCAGGCCCAGCGTGCCGATGTGCGTGCGCTTGAGTGCCAGCACCGGGTGGCCTAACCGCTCGGCCACACGCCGGATCTGCCGTTTTCGCCCCTCACGCATCACGATTTGCAGGCGGGCGTTGCCGCGCCGCTTGCCCAACAACCGTATCTCTGCCGGAGCAATCCAATCGCCCTCCAGCTTCAAGCCACCATGCCGCCACTTGTCGAGCGCTTCCTCGCTCGGCACGCCCTCCACCATGACCACGTACGTCTTCTCGTGCTCGTAGCGCGGATGCGTCAGCCGGTGGGTCAGCTCTCCGTCGTTGGTCAGCAAAATCAGGCCCTCGCTGTCCGCATCCAGGCGGCCCGCGGCAAACAGCCGCCCGCGCAAGGGCACCAGATCGCGCACCAGGGGCCGCTCGTCGCCGACGGCGGGCGCGTTCGGGGATGAAAGCACCCCCACCGGCTTATAGACGGCCACGTATATCAACGGCTCGCCGCCGCCAAGCGGCTTGCCATCTACCCGAATCTCATCCACCTGGGGATCGGCCTTCGCGCCGAGACTTATCACCTCGCCGTTGACCGCGACCCGCCCTTGCCGGATAAGTTCGTCGCAGGCGCGACGCGAACCAACGCCTGCTCGTGCCATGATCTTGAGTACCCGCTCTTCCATACCATTCCACGCCTGGACGTTACGCCCATGCTTACGCTCGAGGTTTGTGAGCTACGAAGCGCGTGCTATAATTCCGCAGGTTTACCACCCCATCCGCCGAGGAGCTGAATGTCCCTACCGCGCCACCTATTCGTTCTCATTTCTGTGCCCCTCGCCTCCCTGGCGTGTCTCGTCTCGATGGGGGGGCCGTCCATTCCACCTGACAGCGCTCCTGCCTCCTCCGACGCCCTGGAGGCATTCAACCAGAAATGGCTCGACCTGCCTTCCATGCTCACGAACGGCCAGTTTACTCTCACCTTCAACGAAGCAGAGGTGGCTTCGGCGGTAGATTCGGCTATCGCCAATACCCGCTTTGAATCCGAGACCGACATACCGCTTCACAACGTACACATCGCCCTGGACGGCGACATCGTGCTGTACGTGCAGACCAATGGCCCGGTCGTCGACGCTTCTGGCGTGATGGCCCTCCACCCAACAGTGGATGAGGAGGGAAGACTCGTCACCCAGGTTTCGTCCTCTGAATTTGGACGCGCCTCGCTGGACGATCCGCTGCTCGACCAACTGTCCGCTACCGTCGCCGACGCTCTCATCCACCCTGCCGAAGCTTTGCCCGTCGAGGTCGCCCTGACCAGCGTCGCGGTGGTCGACGAGCAACTCGTCCTCACCGGCACCATCGTCGAGTAGACCCTGCCCGTTACCGCCCCGGCAACTTCAGCCGAAAACCTTTCTCCTCGCCGCCTGCATCAGGCGGCGTCATTTCGCTAGAAGGCAATATATGGGTAGCTGCCGCCGGGCTTTCGCTGTAGGCCACGTGGCGAACGCTGACAGTGGGCTTGCCGCGCAGGCTCAACCCCATGCCGCCGGTGACCGCCTCGCGCACCACCTGGACAATCTCGTCGATCTTCTGGGGCACGTTGACGTGCGGCGATGTGACCACGTCCAGCGCCACGCCCACCCGCCCGCCCTTGGCGCTGATGTCAGCGCGCACCTCGACCACGTCCGATAGCTGAGTGACGTGATGGCGGATGCGCTGCTTAACCGCCTCCACCGTGACCTCGCCCTCGCCACCCCGGATGCGTGTTACCCTCGCGCCCGGCGTCGGCTTGCGGCGCAGTTCCAGATAGAGCAGCCACAACAGCACCAGATCCAGAGCCAGCGCCAGCATCAACAGCCCCATGCGAGTTGCCTGGCCGAATGCCGTCACCAGGGCGGCCAGCGACGTAGATGCATTGGCAAGCCCGGTGGCGGTCACGTCGGGCAGTACCAAAAAAAGCGTGCCAACCGGCAACGCCACCAGTATCAGGATGACGACGACAATCTTGTTGAATATCCTCATGCCCAGTCCTATCCCTTCCCACTACGATACCCGCGTAGTATACCACCACACGGGCCGGGTCTGCATGGCACATTCGGACCAGTCTCGTGCCAGACCGGACGCGCTTGGAGAGCGCCAGCGGGTCGCGTATAATCGCCGGGACAGCCCTGAGGAGGGAAAAGGTCCTATGCCGGGCCCCATGGTCCTGATTGGCGGCGAAGGCTTCACCCCTGAATTTACACCGGCCTTGCGGCAACTGCGGGAATTGGCTGGCGGAGACGCGGCCCGTGTGGTGGTCTTGCCCACTGCTACCGCCGAGGATGGCGAGGGTGTGCCAGAGCAGCGAACCAGGCTGGCGCTGGACTATTTTGGCAAGATCGAGGCGCGTGCCGAGGCGGCCATGGTGTTGGATAAGGCAGCCGCCGACGACCCGCAAATGGCACAGAAAGTAGCAAGCGCCACCTGGATTCACGTCAGCGGTGGGAAGCCTGTCGTGTTGCGCAGCATTTTAGAGGACAGCGCCGTTTGGGAAGCCGTCCTGGCAGCGCACGGGGCAGGCGCGCTGCTGAGTGGCTCCAGCGCAGGCGCGATCATCTTCGGCGAGTACGGCTTCTCGCCGCGCCTTCCCTTCCCCCCCAGGTTGGAGGACCTGGAATTCGATCCCCTGCCCGGCTTCAAGCTTCTGCCCGGCGTCGCCGTCGGGCCGCACTTCGACGCGGCTCCCCCGGAAATCACCACCCAACTGATGGGCATGTTACCACCCGGCGCGACGATGGTCGGCATCGACGAGAAGACCGGGCTGCTCGGCCAGGACGGGACGTGGGAAGTGGTCGGCGCGGGCCGCGTCACCCTGATACGCGGCGAGGCCCGGACCGAATACCCTTCCGGCACAACTGTGCCCCTGTTCGACTGACAATACCGGTCAGGATACGTCGATGGACGATGCCACTATCGAGCTAAGCAGGAGCCAGCGCCGGACAATCGGCTTGCTGGCCGGATTGCTGCTGCTTGCGGCGGCGGTAACCATAGCGTGGGCTCTCCCCTGGACCTCCGCCGTCCGTTTCTGGGCCGTCGATTTCACCGTCTACTATGCGGCTGCCTCGGCTCTCGTCAACGGTCAAAACCCGTACGTCCTGGCCGACCTGAGCGCCCACGCCCCACCGAAAGCCACCGGGGGCGTGCTGCTGTACTCGTACCCGCCGCTGTTGGCCCAGATGTTCACGCCACTCACGGCCCTCTCACTCGAAGACGCGTCAAGGTTGTGGCTGGCGTTTAACCTCGTGGCTATCGCATTGAGCATCTTTCTGACGCTGCGTGCCTGTGAGTGGTCGCCCCGTCCGGCTGTCCTGGGTCTGCTGCTGTTTGGCGCTTTCCTGTTTTTCCCGTCGCTGTTCACTTACCTGCTAGGGCAGGCATCGGTCTTTTCGCTGCTGATGGTCAGCCTTGGACTGTGGCTGTTCCGGCGAGAGCGCCCCATCCCGGGGGGACTGGCCTGGGGATTGGCCTGGGTGAAGCCCCACGTGGTGGGGTTCCTGCCCTACAGTTTGCTGCTGGAGCGGCGCTGGCGCGCGCTGGCAGCTTTCGCCGTGCCACTGCTCGTCAGCCTGGCGCTGGCAGCCCCCTTGCTGCCCGCCTGGATCGACGCCGGGCTGACCAGTTTTGGAGGCAATACCAGGACGCAGGGGTACGATTTTCCCTACCAGGCGACGCCCCTGGCCCCACTCGATTTTCTGGGAACGGCTGGCTGGGTGGTGCGCGTTGCGCTCATGCTGGCGGGCGCGGCAGCGCTCTACTGGCTCGCCCGCCGCGACGTCGGCTGGAAAGCCTTCACCATTGCCCAACTGACGCTCGGCCTGACGCTGACCCCCTACATGGGTCGCACGGACGTGGCGCTTAACATGGTCCCCATGCTGCTGATCCTGAGCGACTGGGACAAGGCACGCGGACCGGCCTGGCTGGTCATCGCGGCCTGGCTCGCGCCGCTCCCCGGCGTGCTGCTGGAAGCGCTCGCCGATTTCGGCTGGCTGTTGTTGCCGCTGATCTGGGGCAGCGCCATGCAATGGCTGATGACCGGTGCTGCCGCCTGGACGGTGTGGTTGGCGCTCAAATCTGGGCCAGCAACTCAACCGGCAGCGCAGCAATGACATACACCCAAATACAACTGGAGGATTAGCATGACAAACGGCGACGCCCTGGCTTACGCCGAACAGAACCGGGAACGTTTCCTGGACGAACTGAAAGAACTCCTGACCATCCCCAGCATCAGCACGCAAGCCGATCACAAAGATGAAGTGAGGCGTGCCGCCGACTGGCTGGCTGCCCACATGAAAGGCATCGGGCTGGAGCGGGCGCAGGTGATGGACACCGAGGGCCATCCCATCGTCTACGGCGAATGGTTGGGCGCGGAGGGTGGGCCGACGGTGCTGGTCTACGGTCACTACGACGTGCAGCCGGTGGATCCCCTCGACGAGTGGGAGTCGCCGCCCTTCGAGCCAGACGAGCGCGGCGGCTTCCTCTACGCGCGCGGGGCCAGCGACGACAAGGGCCAGATGTTCGCCCAACTGAAGGCTATCGAATCGCTGCTGGCCGCGGAGGGTAAGCTGCCGGTCAACGTCAAGGTGATGCTGGAGGGCGAAGAGGAGAGCGGCTCGCCGAGCCTGCTGGCCTACCTGCAAGCCCACGAGGACCTGCTGGCCGCCGACTCGGTGGTGGTCTGCGACGGGGCGATGCTGAGTGAAACGCAGCCATCCGTCACCTACGGCCTGCGCGGCATCCTGGGCCTTCAACTCGACGTGCGGGGTCCGGCCCACGACCTCCACTCTGGAAGCTATGGCGGCACCATCCACAACCCGGCGCAGGCTGTCGCCGAGATCGTGGCCGCGCTGCACAAGCCCGACGGCAGCGTCGCCGTGCCCGGTTTCTACGACAAAGTGCGCGCGCTGGACGACGAAGAAAAGGCAGACCTGGCGAAGCTCGGCTACACGCTGGAGGAATGGCAGCGCGAGACCGGGGCCAGCAAACCCTGGGGCGAAGCTGGCTACACGCTCACCGAGCGCATCACGGCACGCCCGACGCTGGAGATCAACGGCATTTTCGGCGGCTACATGGGCGAGGGTATGAAGACGGTCATTCCGGCCAAAGCCGGGGCAAAGATCACGTGCCGGTTGGTGCCCGACCAGGACCCGGACGAGATCATCCAACTGATTTTGGAGTACGTGAAGCAGATCACGCCGGACACGGTCGAGGTGACAATCGACGTGCGGGACGGCAGCCCGGCGGTCATCGTGGAGCGGGACGCCCCTCAGACCGAAGCCGCCATCCGCGCGTACAAAGCGGTCTACGGCGTCGAGCCAGCCTTCGTGCGGGAGGGTGGCTCCATCCCGGCGGTGGCGATGTTCCAGCAAATACTGGGCATCCCCTCCATTCTCGTCGATCTCGGCCTGCCGGACGACGGCTACCACCGGCCCAACGAGCGCTTCAAGATCGACCTGTTCTACAAAGGGATACAGACGCTCATCCACTATCACCGGGCTCTGGCCGAGTTAGCCTGAGCACCAGGAGATTGCGCTCGCCAAAGCGGTTGGTCGTGTGAAACACCAGCCCGGCTTCATACCCGGCACCGGACACCGCGTCCAGCACGCCGTCGTGTTCCACCCAGGCAGGTAGCAGGAGGACGGCGGGCCGTCTGCCCGAAAGCTCTCGGAGTTCGGCAGCCAGGTCTTCGGGCGTGGCGAAGTAGGTCGTGTAGGCCGGAGAGTCGAACAGGTAGAAATCGAGCGGCCAGCCCAGCCAGTGGTCGTAGAAGACCGTCCCGGCTGGCAGACCATCCAGATAGGCGGCGATCTCGTCGATGCCATCGTGCGCGCCGTGGTCGCCGCCGACAGGATAGCCGCTGCGAGCCGCCCGCAGCGCGGGCCAGGCCATCAACCCGGCCAGGGCCAGAACGGCCAGCGCCGTCCGTCGCGGCCAGACCACCGCTAACGCCCGCGCCAGCAGCAGCCCCACGAGCGGAACCAGGGGCAGCAGGTAGCGGTCGTAGACGTTGAAGCCCACCAACCAATACGCGGCGAAATAGGCCAGCGTAAAGGCCGCCAGTCCCAGGTCGAGCCGGGCCGCGCGCGTGCGCCACCGCCTGAGATCGCCGCCCGCCAGCGCCACCAAACCCAATACGAGCGCCACGTTTGCCGGGGGCCAGCCGCCCAACGCGCGCAGCCAATTCCCCCAGGCCAGCAGGCGCGGCCACAGCTCGCCGGGAGGGACCAGGCCCCCAGGAGCGTTGTTCGCCACGCCAACCTGCCAGAAGCCCAGCACCGGGCCGCGCGTCCCCTCCCAGGCGGCCAAAAGGCCCGCCGTCACGCCAACTGGCAGAAGAAACCGGGCCAGCCCGCGCCAATCCGGCGGCCAGCCTGCCCGGCCAGACAACCCCACCGCAACCACCAGGGGCAGGAAGAAAAGCGCGGTCTGCTTGGTGCTCGCCGCCAGCCCAACGAAAATCCCGGTCCAGCCCCACCGTCCTCCGGCGGCACTCGCCAGCGCCGCCAGCAGCCACAACACCAACAGCGGGTCGGTGAAAGCCGTCGGCGCAAAGAGGACAGCCATTGGCGAGAGCGCAAAAAACACCATCGCCAGCAGCGCCACGGTCCGGTCCCGCCATAGGCGCATCGCCAGGTGCCAGACCAGCGCCAGGCTCAACAGGCTGGCAGCCAGGCCGGGCAGCCGGGCGGCTATTTCGTTGGGACCGATGCGCATGAACGCTCCGGCCATCAGATAGAAGGACAGGGGGGGTTTGTCGACCAGCCGCGTGGCGAGATTCCAGTCTCCGGTGGAGATCAGGCGGCCATAGCTGGCGAAGAGCGCCTCGTCGGGGTGAAAGCGGTTGTCGGCGAGCGGCGCGATACGGGCCGCCGCGCCCACGAGGAGCACCAGCGTCGGCGCGACCACACGAAGGGGTCTGTTCACGGCAGCAGGCAGCCCCATGTTGTCCACCCACGCGGCTGTTGGCAGCGAGACATTTTGCGCGTCTGTGCCAGAGCTAATCTACGAAGCGATACTTTATCAGCGCCCAGAGCGCTGGAATCGCGTCCCAGCCGGTGATTTTCTTACCCTCGCTGTACTCGCGCCCGTAGTACGAGATCGGCACCTCGTGGATACGGTAGCCGCGCTTGAGGATTTTGGATGTCACTTCAGGCTCGAAGTCGAAACGCCTGGAACGCAGGGGGATGTCACGCACCACCTCAGTGCGGAAACACTTGTAACAGGTTTCCATGTCGCTGAGAATGGCGTTGTAGAGAATGTTGGTGACGAGCGTCAGGATGTGATTTCCGAGCGCGTGCCAGAACAGCATCGCCCGGCGCGGTCCGCCGAGGAAACGGGAGCCGTACACCACGTCGGCGCGGCCCTCCTCGATGGGCTGTAATAGCGCGGGATAATCGCGCGGGTCGTATTCGAGGTCGGCATCTTGAATGAGAAGCACGTCGCCGGTGGCCGCCTGGATGCCAGTCCGTACCGCAGAGCCTTTGCCCATGTTCTTGTCGTGCAGCAGAACGCGCACGCCGTCCTTGCCGTCCAGACCGGCCAGGATGTCGCGCGTGCCGTCGGTAGAGCCATCGTCGACGATGATGATTTCGGAGGCAAGCCCGGTGTCTTTTACCTGACGCAGGATTTCCTCGATGGTATCCCGCTCGTTATAAGCGGGCATAATCACGGTTAACCTCAAACGTCGCCCCCAGGGTGCACGATTGTGAAGGGAACGGCGCGGATTATAGCCGAGCGTGGAACCGCCGACAACCATGCTATAATGGCCGCATGTCACTTAACACGATAAAACACTTGCTCATCGACATGGACGGCGTGCTGTGGCGCGGCGACCAACCCATACCCGGCCTGAGCGATTTCTTCGAGTCGCTGCGCGCGCACCACGTCGGCTATGCCTTTCTGACCAACAACGGCACGCGCACCAACGCCGAATACGCCACCAAATTTGGCGGTTTCGGCATCGAGATCGAACCCGAACAGGTGCTCACCAGCGCCAACGCCACAGCCGCGTGGCTGGCGGAGCGCCTGCCGCCCGGCGCGAGCGTCTACGCGGTGGGCGAAAGCGGCCTCCACGCGGCGCTGGCCGAGGCCGGTTTTGAGGTGTGGCTGCACGACACACCCAACACGGTTGACGCCGTGGTGGCAAGCATGTACCACGGCATCGACTACGAGACCATCCACCACGCCTCGCGGCTGGTGCGCGACGGGGCGCTGTACGTCGCCACCAACCTGGACGCCTCGTTCCCTGCCCCTGACGGGCTGGCACCGGGCGCGGGTAGCTTGATCGCCGCTATTTCGGTGGCGGCTGGCGCAGAGCCGACCGTTATCGGCAAGCCAGAGCCGTATATGTATGAACTGGCGCTCAAGAACCTGGGGCTGAGGCCAGAGGATGCGGCCATGCTGGGAGACCGCCTGGAGACAGATATCCTCGGCGGCCAGCGAGCCGGACTGCCGACGATTCTGGTCTTGACCGGCGTGGCGAGAGCCGAAGACCTCGCCACGAGCGACGTACAGCCGACCTGGGTCTTCGACAGCATCGCCGAGCTGGCGGCAGCGCTGGATAGACACGGTTGACGATGACCAGCCAGACCCTGCCGGTTTCCCAGGCCGGTCCCCTCCCTAACCTGTACGACCTGTCGCGCGAGGAGATGGACCACCTGATGCGGGCGTTGGGCGAGCCGCGCTACCGCGTCGACCAGGTGTGGGAGTGGCTGTACCAGCACAAAGCTGGCTCGTTTGCCGCCATGACCAACCTGCCGGGCGAATTGCGCCAGAAGCTGGCCGAAAAGACCCGCCTGGGCGGGCTGGATGTGGCCCGCGAGGTGTTCAGCAACGACGGCGAAACGCGCAAGCTGCTGCTCCGCCTCCCCGACGGGCAACTGATCGAGACGGTGCTGATGCGCTACGACCGGCGCGTCACCGCCTGTGTCTCGACGCAAGCCGGTTGTGCGATGGGGTGCGTCTTTTGTGCCACCGGGCAGATGGGATTTGCACGCAACCTGACCCCTGGCGAGATCGTCGAGCAGGTGATTCACGTGGCCCGCATCCTGGAAGACGACGGTAAGCGCCTGAGCAACGTGGTGTTGATGGGCATGGGCGAGCCCCTGCACAACTACGAGGCCACCCTGGCCGCCGTCGAGCGCATCACTGACCAGCAAGGGCTGGGCATCGGCCAACGGCGGGTCACGGTCAGCACGGTAGGGCTGGTGCCTGCCATCCGCCGCTTCGCCGACGAGGGCTTACAGGTCCGGCTGGCGGTCAGCTTGCACGCCGCCACCGACGAGAAGCGAAACGCCCTGCTGCCGGTCAACGAGCGCTGGCCGCTGGCCGAACTCATCGGTGCCTGTCACTACTACGTCGAGCGCACCGGGCGGCGGATCATGATCGAGTGGGCGATGATCGCCGGTGAGAACGACAGCCCTGAGGAGGCGCACGCGCTGGGTGGCTTGCTGCAAAGCCTGCTGTGTATGGTCAACATCATCCCGCTCAACCCGACGACGGGTTACACGGGCCAACCGGCAGACCGGGAGCGGATCCGCGCGTTCCGGGGAATCTTGCTGGACGACTACGGGGTGCAAAGCACGGTTCGCGTCAGGCGGGGAATCGACATCGACGCGGGCTGCGGACAGCTTAAGGCGGCGGTAGTGAGCGGTCGCCCAGCTTAAACTTCGGAGTTGCTATTGCCAAGGCAGCCGTCGAGTGGTATGATCTCTGGAGATGACCCCACCATTTGGAATTGCGCGGCATTTCCTGGGCACCAGTTTCAATTGGCGAGATTGACGAGATTAATAGTAACGGGGTCATAAACGGCAGGTGCCGACCCGCACCTGCCGTCATCATTGGTGGTGAAGGGATGGAGGCTATACGACGGCTTTACTCAGCGTCTTGATGCACTTGCTGCACAATTTCTTGCTGACCAGCCTGCCGTCCTCCATAATCTTGACGCGCTGGATATTGGGCTTGAACTGCCGCTTGGTGGCTTTCATAGAGTGGCTGCGACTGTGCCCAAACTGGGGCTTTTTGCCACATCGCTCACATACTGCCATTGCAAATCGCCTCTCGACCTAAGATGTTCTTACTGAATGAGAAAGTGCGGGCGCAAGCATAACACGCCACCAGCCTTTGCACAAGGGGTGAATCGTACCGGGCAGGCAGGGAGGAAGACGAATAGCCTCAGAGTGAGAAGCAAAGCATGACCGAAGAACGGCCCATAATCGGCAGCATCCGCGTCGCGCCAACCGCCATCGCCAGCATCGTCAGCCAGACCGTGCTCAAGAGCTACGGCGTGATGGGTATGGCCTCACGCAGTCTGGTGGACGACATCGCCGGGACGATCACGCATAACCCAAATCACGGCATCGCGGTGCACGTGGAGGACAACAAAGTCTGCATAGATGTGTACGTCATCATCGCCCACGGCACCCGCATCTGGACCGTCGCCAGCAGCATCATCGACGCGGTTCGGTTCGAAGTCGAAAAGGCGCTGGGCGTCCCGGTGGAGCAGGTCAACGTACACGTGCAAGGTCTGGCGACGAGCGAGGCCGAATAGAAGGATTGTCATCATGATGATGGATGACCCTATCAAGGAACAACGTCTGGTACGCATGAGTACCTCCTGGCAACGGTGCGACGGCCAGGGACTCAAGCGACTGGCAGCGGCAGGCACGGCCTGGCTGGAACAGAAATACCCCGCCGTCAACGCGCTGAACGTCTTCCCCGTGCCCGACGGCGATACCGGCATCAACATGCTCCTGACCATGCGCAATGCCTGGGAGGAAGTCGCCACCACGGCGGAAGATAACGTCGGTGCGGTGGCCGCCATGCTGGCTAAGGGCACGCTGATGGGATCGCGCGGCAACTCCGGGGTCATCCTCTCGCAGCTATGGAAAGGCTTCGCCCAGGCCCTGGAAGGCGTGGACGCCTTCGACGCGGGGCAGATGGCCGTCGCCATGCGCCGCGCCTCCGAATTCGCCGACAACGTGCGCGGCATGAAGCCAGTGGAGGGTACCATCCTCACCGTGGCCCGCGACGGCGCACAGGCCGCCGAGGTGGCCGCCGGACAGAGCAGCGACCTGCGCACCATCCTGGCGCAGGTCGTCGAGGAGATGCACGAATCGGTCGAGCGCACGCCAGACCTGCTGGTGAGAGACGGGGTTTACGTGCTCAGAGACGCGGGCGTGGTGGATGCGGGCGGCCTGGGTCTGGCCTACATCCTGGAGGGCATGCTCCGCTACCTGAACGGCGAAGTCGTCGAGATGAGCGGGGATCAGGTTGGCGAAGCCGCACACCTAGAAGGTGGCATCGACCTCAGCGGCCTCGACTTCCCCTACGACGTGCAGTTCGTCCTGACCGGCCAGCACCTCGACATCGATTCGATCAGCAGCACGATTGCCAGCATGGGCGACTCGGCATTGGTGATAGGCGACGCCAACACCCTCAAGGTCCATGTCCACGTCGTCAACCCCGGCGAACCCCTGGACTACGCCGCCGAGTTGGGCACACTCAGCGATGTGGTCGTCGAGAACATGCGCGAGCAGTACCAGGAATTTGTCCTCAGCCAGGATGGCGCGTCGGCTGCGGCGCTGGCGGTGGAGCCGCCTGAGGTCAACGCGGGCGACGTGGCGGCTATCGTCGTCGCGCCGGGCGGCGGGCTTGAGCGCGTATTTTACAGCCTGGGCGCGGCCAGGATCGTCTCCGGCGGCCAGACGATGAATCCCAGCACCGAGGAGCTGATCGCCGCCGTCGAGGCCCTGCCTACCGACAAGATCATCTTGCTGCCCAATAACAAAAACATTCTGATGGCCGCCGAGCAAGCCGCCGAGCACGTCCAGGACAAGCAGGTGCGCGTCGTGGCCTCCAGAACCATCCCGCAGGGCATCAGCGCCCTGCTCGCTCTCGACGCGCAGGGCGATCTGGAAACCGTCGCCCAGGCGATGACCAACGCGCTTGGGCAGGTCGAAACAGGCGAGATCACCACCGCCACGCGCACCACCAGAATCGGCGACGTGGACGTGCGGGAAGGGCAACTGATCGGCCTGCACGACGACGACCTGCGGGTCGCCGGGGACTCTATGGCCGAGGTGATGCGCGCCCTGCTGGCCGAGATGGGCGCCGCCGATATGGAACTCGTCACGCTATACTATGGCGACGGCGTGAACGAGAGCGAGGCGCAGGCGCTCGCCAGGACAATGCAAGAGGACTATGCCGGAATCGAAATTGAAGTAGTTGAGGGAGGCCAGCCGCATTATCACTATATACTCAGTGCGGAGTAATGGAGCGCTCCGGCATCTCATGCCTACCACTTATGGAGGGATTTGAGTGGGCAAGGTCCGTATCGTAACCGACAGCGCCGCGCGGTTTGAGAACGGCTCTGCTGTCGAGGAACACCAGATTGAGATCATCCCGATGCGGCTGCGTCTGGGCAGCCAGACCTTCGTAGAAGGGTTGGAGATCGACAGCGAGGAATTGTTCCACAGGATGCGTCACAGCAACGCGATTCCCACGATCGAGCCGCCATCCGTGGACGAGTTCGGCAACCTTTTCCAAACCCTCAGCAGAGAGACAGACCAGATCTGCGTCCTGACCAACTCGCAGCATCTCTCTAAGGCGTGGTATCACGCCAACCAGGCCCGCCAATCGCTGCTGGGGCGCTGCGAAATCGCCATCATGGATTCGCAAACGACCTCGGTGGGGTTGGGCTTCCTGGCCGAGTCGGCGGCGCGGGCAGCCGACGATGGTGCAGACCTGGAAGACATCGTGCGCATGGTGCGCGGCCTCATCCCCCGGCTGTACAGCGTGTACTACGTGGAAACGTTGGATTTCGTCCAGCGTGCCGGTCTCATCGGGGAGGCGCAGGCCGTGCTGGGCACGATGCTGAACATCATGCCCTTCCTGACCATCGAGGCCGGGGTGCTCATCCCGATGGAAAAAGTGCGCACGCACGCCCACGCCGTGGACAAAATGGTCGAGTTCGTGACCGAGTTCATCACCATCGAAAAGCTCATCATCATGCAAAACACCCTGCGCATCACCGATCAGGCGCGCATGCTGCAAGACCGGCTGATGCTCGATTTCCCCGACCTCGACTATCCCATCATGCTCTACGAGCCGCTCCTGAGCACCTGGATAGGCCCCGACGGCATGGGCGTGGTCGTCCTCGAAGGCGAGGATGACCGGCGCAACCGCCACTTCTGACCCGTCTCCCTGTGAAGGTTGCCGTCGTTTCCGACACCACCTGCGACCTGCCTGCCCACCTCGTCCGCGAGCTGGGCATACACGTCGTGCCGGTGCCCATCCACGTCGGCCAGAGAACCTACCACGACAGGACCGACCTCACCCGCCGGGCTTTCTACGAACTGATGCCTTCGCTGCCCGACCTGCCGCAAACCTCCGCACCGGCCCCAGGGGTATTCGAGCAAGCCTACACCCGGCTCCTCCAGACAGCCGACGCGGTGGTCTCCATCCACGCCGCTTCCACCCTGAGCGGTATCTACCACGCCGCCTGTGTCGGCGCTGCCGCCGTGGACGAGGCGCGCATCGCCGTGGTCGATAGCGGCCAACTCAGCATGGGTCTGGGATGGGCCGTGCTGGCCGCCGCCCAGGCCAGCCGAAACGGGGCAGGCGCAGAGGCCGTCCAGGCAAAAATCGCCGAAACGCTGAAACAGGTGCGCGTCCTGGCAATATTTAATACAATGAAGTATCTGCGAAAGGGCGGGCGCGTGAGCTGGATGCGGGCAAACACCGGCGAGTTGCTGCGCTTCAAGCCGATGCTCGAACTGCGCGACGGCGAGGTCATCCCGCGCGGGCGCATCCGCACGTGGTCGAAGGCAGCGGCCTGGTTGGCCGCGCAAGTCCGCCAACTGGGAACCCTGCGACGCCTGGCGCTGATGCACACCAATTGCCCGGCCTGCGCGCGGGACCTGAAAGAACGCCTGAGCGATGCGCTCCCCGCCGAGCCGCCGTTGATCGTCGATGCCACGCCGGTCATCGGGGCGCACGTCGGCCCGCACGCGCTGGGCATCGCCGCCCTACTGGAAGGTAAGGGACAGGAATAGGAGCCTATGGCTTCATCTTTAGAAACGCTGGTCAAAATACTCAATCTGGAACAGCGCAAGGGCTACAAAAACGACGCCGTCATCGGCGGCTTCGGGCGCTTTGCCCGCCATTGGGCGCGCGAGGCACACGGTCAGGCCAAGACCGACGCGCACAAAAGGCTGGTGGACGACATCGCAGATGACTTGCGCCGTTACGACGACCTGAACACACCCGAGGAGCGCGCCGACCTGATCGATACGCTCCTGGAGAAAGCTACCGGGCAGATCGACAGGCAGGACGCGGAGGTCGCCGCGCCACCCCCTCCCAAAGTGGAGGAACCCGCGCCCGCCGAGACGCCCGAACCCTCCCCTGCTCCGCCAGAACCGGAGGTTGAGGCTGAGGCGGAGCCAGAGCCACCGCCCCCCTCCAGGCAGCCCCAGGCCCGCGAACGGGAAAAAGCGCCGCGCCAACCGCGCCCGAAGAGGCAGCGAAAGCCGCGCCCTGAGCCAGCGCGCTCGCTGCGAGAGCGGCGCGGCTACGCCGGAGGCGAGTTCGAAATCAGCGCGCCCGCCACCGAAGAAAATCTGAGCGTCCCCGTCTCGACGCTGTCAGGCGTGGGCGCCAAGCGCGCGCAGTTGTTGGAGCGCCTGGGGGTCACGACGGTGCGCGACCTGCTCTACCTCTTCCCTCACCGCCACGAAGATTTCAGCCGCCTGAAGACGATAGACCGCCTGGAGATTGGCGAAGAGGTCACCGTGGTGGGCACGGTGGGCCGGGTGAGCGCCCGCAAAACCAAGCGGGGCCAGCCCATGTTGGAAGCCATCATAAGCGACGGCACCGACGCCCTCAGCCTGACGTGGTTCAACCAGCCCTGGTTGAGCAAGCAAATCTACGAGGGCCGCCAGATCGTCGTCAGCGGCAAGGTGGACCAATACCTGGGCCGCCTGACGATGACCTCGCCGGAGTGGGAGCCAATGGAGCGCGACTGGCTGCACACAGGCCGCGTCGTGCCCGTCTACCCGCTCACCAAGGACCTCAGCGCGCGCGTCATGCGCCAGATCATGAAGCGCGTTTCGGACGAGTGGCCGCGCCGTCTGGCCGACTATTTGCCGCTCGACATGCGCGAGCGCCTCGACATGATGGATTTAGGCGACGCCGTCGCGCAGGTCCACTTCCCCGACTCGTGGGACGATTTGCAGGCCGCGCGGGCGCGTCTCGCCTTCGACGAGCTATTCATCCTCCACCTGAGCATGGTCATGCGACGGCAGGACTGGCAGGCCGACGCGATAGAAACTATCGGCGTCGAGGACGCCTGGCTCGAAACCTTCCAGCAAGCCTTACCCTACCAACTCACCGGCGCGCAGCAGCGCGCGCTGAACGACATCCGCCAGGATTTGGAGAGCGGCGTGCCGATGAACCGGCTGCTGCAAGGCGACGTGGGCAGCGGCAAGACGGTGGTCGCCGCCGCCGCGATAGCGATGGCCCTGAGCGCAGGCAAGCAAGCCGCGCTGATGGCCCCCACCGGCATCCTGTGCGAGCAGCACTACGCCGCGCTAAACGACCTGCTGTCTCGCGTACCCGGCACGGACGGCCAGCCGCCCGCCGTGCGTCTGCTGACCGGCTCGCTGAGCGACGCCGAGCGCCAGGAAGTGTACGCCGGGCTGGCCGACGGCAGCATACAGGTCGTGGTGGGCACGCACGCGCTCATTCAGGCGGGCGTGGAGTTTGCCGACCTGGGGCTGGCCGTCATCGACGAGCAGCACCGCTTCGGCGTGCACCAACGCGGCACCCTGCGCGGCAAGGCCGCCGGTGGCAACCCGCACCTGCTGGTGATGACCGCCACGCCGATTCCGCGCACGCTGGCGCTCACCATCCACGCCGACCTCGACCTGACCCTGCTGGACGAGATGCCGCCGGGCCGCCAGGCTGTCGAGACGCGCGTACTGGGCACCCGCGAGCGCGAGCGCAGCTATGCCTTCTTGCGCTCCCAGATCGAGCAGGGGCGGCAGGCCTTTATCGTCCACCCCCTGGTCGAAGAGTCCGAGAACATCGAGGCCAGGTCGGCGGTGGCCGAGTTCGAGCGCCTGCAAAAAGAGGTCTTCGCCGATCTACGGCTGGGCCTGCTGCACGGCCAGATGAAACCTGCCGAAAAAGAGCAGGCCATGGCCCAGTTCTACGACGGCGAGATCGACATCCTGGTCAGCACGACCGTGATCGAGGTGGGCATCGACGTGCCCAACGCCTCGGTGATGATGGTGGAGAACGCCAACCGCTTTGGCCTGGCCCAACTGCACCAGCTGCGCGGGCGCGTGGGGCGCGGCGAGCACCGCTCCTACTGCCTGCTCATCTCGGATGCGGACGGGGGAGACCCGTTAGGCGTCAACGGCGGCAGTCAGCGGTTGGCCGCGCTGGAGGAAACCAACGACGGTTTCCGGCTGGCCGAAATCGACTGGGAGATGCGCGGCGCGGGCGACCTGCTGGGTACCCGCCAGAGCGGCTTCGTGGGCCGGATACACTTCGCCAACCTGATGGACCCCCATCTGGTCGAGACGGTGCAGCGCGAAGTAGACACGCTCGTGAAGACCGACCCTCATCTCCAGGCCCCGCAGCACGCCCCATTGGCCGAGCGGGTGGCGCGCGTGCAGGCCCGGCAAGACCCGGCGCACGGCGACATCAGCTAGGCTTGTCACCACAACTAGACTTGAATGCCCAAGGAGTCTTTGCATGCGAAGAGCAATCTACCCCGGCACGTTCGATCCCATTCACCTGGGACACTGCGACATCGCCAAGCGGGCTGCGGCCCTGTTCGACGAGGTCATCGTCGGGGTGTACGACCGTCCCGAAAAGAAGGTCCTGTTCTCGCTCGACGAGCGGGTCGAGATGGCGCGCGCCGCGTTGGACGGCGACGATGGGTTGGTCGTCCAGCCCTACCATGGCCTGACGGTCGAATTCGCCAGAGCGGTCAACGCCAACGCCATCGTGCGCGGACTGCGCGTCTTTTCTGATTTCGAGCTAGAATTTCGCATGGCGCTGGCGAATCACCGTTTAGCGCCTGAAGTCGAGGTGGTGTGCCTGATTACCAGCGAGGAGCACACCCACCTGAGCAGCAGCACCGTCCGCGAAATCGCGTCGTTGGGCGGCGATGTATCCAGCATGGTAATGCCTTCTGTAGCCGAAGCCCTAGTTGCGCGATTTAAAGAATTAGGCGAAGATGCACAGAACGCCGTGGATATGGTATCATTGCGAGACTGACCCGGCACTCGGTCAAGAACTGTATTCTGAGGAGGGGGGCTTGTGGACATCCAGCACCTAGTGGACCGCCTGGAGGAACTATTCAGCAGCGGGCGTCATATCCCACTGACTCCTTTCACCGTCATAGACGAGCAGCGCGCGCTCGAACTGATTGACCAGATGCGCATCTCGGTCCCAGAGGAGATTGAGAAGGCCAAACGGGTCTTGCGCGAGCGTGACCGGGTCGTGGCCCAGGCCAACGAGGAAGCAGCGCGCATTCGGGAGCTGGCTAAGGAAAAGAGCGAGACCCTGGTGCAGCGTGACAACATCACGCAGGCTGCCCAAACACGCGCCGGGAGCATCATCAGCCAGAGCCAGCGCGAAGCGGAGCAGATCAAGCGCGAAGCCGACCAGTACGTCGTCGACGTGCTCGGCAATCTGGCCGACGCGCTCACCCGCACGCTGAGTATCGTCCACAATGGCCTGGAAGCCGTGCAGGACGGCTACAAAACGGATCAGCGAACGGCAGCCCGGCAGATGGAGACCCCCTCCACGCTGGAACCGCAGTCCGATCCGGTGCGCATTGAGCGTGTTGGACCGCCCAAACAACCACCGCCCTCGTCGTCCTCTTGACAGGCGACGGCGGGCCGCTATAATCCCTGCGTTCTGAACGCACACGATAACCAGCAAGACAAGAGGAAGCAAGATCGATGGGTGCGCTGCCCAAACGCAAAATCTCTCCTGGCCGCCGAAACCGTCGCCGGGCACACGACGGTTTGAAGCCGCGCCAGTTGATCGAGTGTGACAACTGCGGCGAGCTAAAACGCCCGCACTACGTTTGTCCGCACTGCGGCCATTACAAGGGCCAAGAGGTGGTCGAAACCCCAGAAGAGTAGTCACCCACCTGTGTAGCAGTGATTCGTACGCCGTGTTTCTTTCGAGAGGGACGCGGCTTTTTATTGCCAGCAGCCAGCTTTCAGCGCGGACCCGTTATCGCCTTGGCCCAAGCTGACTACTGAATGCTGGTAACTGACCGCTCCGAAGGAGAGGAACATGCTAGACGCCAAGACCACTGCGTTTGTCTTCCCCGGCCAGGGCTCGCAGGCGGTAGGCATGGGCAAAGAACTGGCCGCGACGTACCCGCTGGTCAAAGAAGCGTTTGACCGGGCCGACGACGCGCTCGGTTTCGGCCTGTCGACGCTCTGCTTCGAAGGCCCCCAGGAGACGCTGACCGAAACCGTCAACGCCCAACCGGCGCTCTACGTGGCCGGGGTGGCCGCCTGGCGCGTGCTGCTGGATCGCCTCGGCGAAGATTTCCGTCCCGCCTACGTGGCCGGTCACAGCCTGGGCGAGTTCACCGCCCTCACCGCAGCGGGCGCGCTCGATTTCGACGACGGCATCAAGTTGGTGCGGCGGCGTGGCGAGTTGATGCGCGACGCCGGAGAGATCAGCCCCGGCGGGATGGCCGCCATTCTTGGCCTGGACGCCGCCGTCGTGGCCGCGCTGTGCGAAGAGGCCGCCGCCGAAACCGGTGGCGTGCTGGTCGTCGCCAACGACAACTGCCCCGGCCAAACCGTCATCGCGGGTGACGAGGCCACGCTGGAAAAGGGCATGGCCCTGGCCAGCGACAAAGGAGCCAAACGGGCCATACGCCTGCCGGTCAGCATCGCCGCCCACTCGCCGTTGATGGAGCGCGTCGCCGCCGATTTCCGCGAAACCCTGGCCGCGACGCCCTTCCACGAGCCGCACACCCCGGTCATCGGCAACACCACCGCCCAACCACTCGACGGCGTGGACGCCATCCGGGCCGAACTCGGCGCGCAACTGACCTCTCCTGTGCGCTGGACCGAATCCGTGCGCGCCATGCTGGCCGATGGGGTGGACACCTACCTGGAATTTGGCAGCAAGGACGTGCTGACCGGCCTGCTGCGCCGCATCGACAGGTCGGCCAGCGGAGTCGTGCTGGAAAACCCGGAAGGCTTCGACTCGCTGGGTTAGGTTACGATCAGCCACAATGAGCGACATCCCCTCGCTGACGACCGAGCAGATGGTCGAAGTAGACCGCCTGATGGTAGAGGAGTACCGCATCACACTCGTCCAGATGATGGAAAACGCAGGCCGGAATCTGGCCGAACTCACCCGGCGGCAACTGGGCGGCACCGTGCGCGACAGGCGGATTTCCGTTTTGGCTGGAGCGGGCAACAACGGCGGTGGGGGACTGGTCGCCGCGCGCCACCTGAGCAACTGGGGCGCACACGTCGCCGTCATACTGGTCCGCCCGCCCGATAAGCTGAAGGACATCCCCGCCCACCAATGGCGCGCCTTGGAGCGGACGCCTGTGGAGCGCGGGACGTTCGACCCCGCCGCGCCGCCCGACCTGGGGAGCGAAGACGCCCTGCTCGACGCCATCATCGGCTACGGCCTGCAAGGCAACCCACGCGGCCCCGCCGCCGACCTCATCCGGCTGGCTAACGACGCGGGGGTGCCCATCGTCGCGCTGGACGCCCCTTCCGGCCTGGACACCACCGAGGGCGTGCCCGGCCAGCCCTGCATCCGGGCGACGGCCACGCTCACGCTGGCGCTGCCGAAGGTCGGCCTGATTACCCCCGAGGCGCGCGCCGTGGTAGGCGACCTCTATCTGGCCGACATCAGCGTGCCGCCAGCGCTGTACGCCGCACCTTCGCTCGGCCTGGAGGTAGGCCCCATCTTCGAGCGGGACACCATTGTGAGGCTGTCGCCCGACGGGACGCAGGTGGATGCCTGATCGCTCCTACCGGATCGCCTACCCGCATGCTTTGTTGGCAAGATGGCATTATGGTAAAATGCGCCCCGCCGGACACCCTTCCGTGTCCGGCGACGCACACCACGCACCGCAGAGGGGGAATCTCCCATGGGTAGTTTAGAGGGACGCGTCGCACTGGTGACCGGCTCCGGACGCGGCATTGGCGCGACCATCGCCAGGACGCTGGCCGACTCCGGCGCGTCGATCTGTATCAACGACATCGACCAGAAGACCGCCGAGAGCACCGCCGCCGAGCTCGAAGCCACCGGCGTGCAGACCATTGCCGTGCAGGCCGACGTGGGCGATTTCGAGCAAGCCGAGCAGATGGTCAAGACCGCCATCGACAAGTTCAGCAAGATAGACATCCTGGTGAACAATGCCGGTCTGACCCGCGACCGGGTTCTGATGCGCATGCCAGAGGAGGACTGGGATCTGGTCCTGCGCGTCAACCTGAAGAGCGCCTTCAACTGCTCGAAAGCCGCTGTCAGAAACATGATGCGCAACCGTTACGGGCGGATCGTCAACATGGCTTCCGTGTCGGGCGTCGCCGGAAACTTTGGTCAGACCAATTACAGCGCCAGCAAGGCCGGTCTCATTGGCTTCACCAAGGCGCTGGCCCGCGAAGTCGCCACCCGCAACATCACCGTCAACGCCGTCGCACCGGGCTACGTCCCCACCGACCTGACCGACGACATGGCCGAAGAGTTTAAGGAGGCCATCAAGGCCCAGATTCCAATGGGCCGCTTCGGCGACAAACAAGACGTCGCCAACGCGGTAGCCTTTTTCGCTTCAGACGAGGCCAGCTACATCACCGGACAGGTGCTAAACGTGGACGGTGGCATGGTGATGCTATAGCCAGCCCGCCCATGGAACCCCAGGACTCCATTATCGTCGCGCCCGGCGCGCTCATCACCATCGCCCGGCATGCCGTATTGAGCGTGCCCGGCGTTTCGCGTATGGGCGACGTGCCCGGCGGTGTGGGCCGCTTACTGCGCCGCACCCCCAGGGCCAACGGCGTGCGCATCGCCCTGCAGGGCAACACGGCGACCATCGACCTGCACATCGTCCTGGAGGCGAACACGAACATGCGCGAGGTGAGCCGGGAGGTCCAGCGTGAAGTCGCACGGGCCATGCACGACATCGCCGGATTTGACGTTGCCTCGGTAGATGTCCACATCGCCGACGTGGACTTTGCCGCGTCCCCTGACCCGGCCTGAGAGAAAGCCACCCGCGCATGAAAGCCCGCCGTAGAGCACGTGGCATAGCCCTGCAAGTCTTGTACGAAATCGACTGCACCGACCACCCGCCCGGCGAGGTCATCGCGGTCCGGCTGGATGCCGAACGCACGGCAGGACGAACCTTCAGCGGGGGCGGCGAGCACATGATCCACCGCCTCGTCAGCGGGGTGATGGACCACCGTTCGGTGTTAGACAGGATCATCCACGACCACGCCCCAGAGTGGCCGCTCAAACAGATGGCAATCATTGACCGCAACATCCTGCGTATAGCGATCTACGAACTGGTGAGCGACGCCACCCCTGCCAAGGTCGCCATCAACGAGGCCGTCGAACTGGCGAAGATATTCGGCAGCGACAGCTCGTCGCGCTTCGTGAACGGCGTGCTGGGCAGCCTGGCCGCCAAACAGGCCGAAATCACCACCGCCTTTTACAACCTCTCCCGTCCAGACGAGAACTAGGGGGACGCCATGCGTGTATGTGGGCTGGGCGGGCCGGAACTGGTCATCCTCGCCTTGCTGCTCTTCGTCGTGTTCGGCCCGCAACGCACGCGCGAGGTCGCGCTGGCGGCGGGGCGCTTCTTGAGGAGGCTGATGCAATCGGAGTGGTGGACCGACTTCATGCGCATGGTCGACGAGATACGCGACCTGCCCGCCACGCTGGTGCGGATGGCCGAGCTGGAGGAAACCCAGGCCGAACTCGAAAAAACGGTTTCCGAACTCAAAGGCGGACTCGACCTGGACCCTGAACGGGATGTGACAACCGATCCGTGGGGCATCGAGAACGCCGTCGCCCAAACCACACGCCCCACGCCGCCGCCCCCAGACGCCCCCCCCGACGAGGCGGACGAGGCAGACTCCGGGGACGAGGCCGGGCAAGACACCCCGTAGCCGCCAGCAGATGATACCTTTCCAACTCCCCTTCACCCTGAGCGAAAGCGCCGCGCTGCTCCTGTCGACGCTGCTGGTCAGCCTGGCGCTGGCCCTGATCGCGCTGATTCGCAACCGCCGGGACCTGATAGCAGAAGAGGAAGGCGGCGACGACCTGAGTGCCGTCTTCGAAAACCCGTCTTCGATCGTGCCCCACGTCGAGGCACTGCGCCGCCGTCTTTTGAACAGCGTAGTCGGAATCCTCGTCGGGTTGCTGGTGGGGTTGGCCCTCTCGGAGCCAATCATCGACGTGCTGGCGCAGCCCATCGGCGGGCGCGAGGCGCTGCTGGCGATCGGCGTCACCGAGCCGGTGCGCGTCTTCTTCCGGGTGGCCCTGGTCAGCGGGGCCATCCTCGCTTCACCCTACGTCATCGCCCAGTTATGGATTTTCGTCGCCAGCGGCCTGAAGAAAAGCGAGCGCCGCGTGTTCTACTTCGCCTTCCCCACGGCCATAATTCTGTTTCTGTCGGGGGTGGCCTTCGCCTATTTCGTGATGCTGCCTGTCGCCGTTCCCTTCCTGCTGAGCGTGTTGGGCTTCAACATCACACCCACCCCGTCCGACTACATCAAGTTCGTCACCTCCGTGCTGCTGTGGATGGGGGTGGCCTTCGAGCTGCCCCTGGTCGTCTTCATCATGGCGCGGATGGGGCTGGTCACCGCCGGGATACTGCTGCGCAACTGGCGCTTTGCCATTGTCATCATCGCCTTCGTGGCTGCCATCGTCACCCCCACCGTCGATCCGGTCAACATGGCGATCGTGATGGCCCCCCTGAGCGTGCTCTACCTCCTGAGCATCATCATGGCCGTCTTCGCCGGTCGCGCCCGCCGCCGCAGGCAGAACGCCGCAGAGCCGTGAGCGGCCCGCCCTCCCAGACACGCCGGCTGCTCTCACCCCATTTCTGGAAACGACTGGCCGTCGCGCTGGCCGGAACGGTGATTCTGCTGCCCACCCTCGTCACACTTTTACTGGCCGATACCTACGCCCGCATTCACACCCAGCCGTCCTGCCCTGGCCTGTTCAACTCACCCGCCGACCTGGGCCTGGACTACCAGGAGATCACGCTCACAGCCCCTGACGGCGTGCAGGTGCCGGGCTGGTACGTCCCCGGCCAAAACGGAGCGGCCATCGTCGCGGCCTCCGGCTTCAACGGCAACCGCAGCCACGCGCTGGCCGATTTCGGCTTTCTGGCCGAGGCGGGCTACGGCCTCGTCGTCTTCGAGCAGCGCCACTGCTCCCAGCCGGGCATCCCGCAAACTCTGGGCTATAATGAGGCGCTGGACATGGTAGGCGCAGTTGATTACCTCCAGGCGCAGGACGGCGTAGAGCACGTCGGCGCGATAGGCTTCTCGGCGGGCGGCACGAGCACGCTGCTGGCCGCGGCCCAGGAACCGGCCATCGAGGCCGCCGTCGCGCTGGGAGGCTACCACAACCTGGAAGCCGACATGCTCGATCCGCAGGTCGAGCACGGCTGGTACGACGCGTTGATGCGGCGTTTGATCGTGGCCTCGTTCAAACGGCAGTCCGGCGTCCACCCGCGCGATGCCAGCCCGGTTGACGTGGTGGCCGACATCGCCCCGCGCCCGCTGCTGCTGATCTATGGCGAGCGCGAGCCGCCGAACGGCCACGTGCTCTACGAGGCCGCGCGCGACCCCAAAGAACTCTGGATCGTCGAGGGGGCAGGCCACGGCGGCTACCGGGGGGCTGCGCCGGAGGAATACGAGCGGCGGGTGCTGGCCTTCTTCGACGAGCACCTGCTCTCGCCAACGGAGAACCCGTGATGGGCACCATCTACCACCTCACCCCGGCTGATTACTACGAAAGCCTGGACCCAGACGCGGACTATCTGCCCGCCGCGTTCGATCAGGACGGCTTCATCCACTGTTCGGCAGATGAGGAGCAGATGCTTGAGGTTGCCAACCGCTTCTACAAGGGCGAGCCGGGCGAGTTTTTACTGCTGGCTATCGACGAAGACACCGTGCGCGCCGACGTGCGCCACGAAGACGCCGCCCCCGAACCCGACGGCAACCTGTACCCGCACATCTACGGCCCGCTCAACCGCGACGCCATCCGCGAGGTTCGCCCGTTCTCTCGCGCCCCAGACGGGACCTTCCACTGGTAGTTCAATTAGGGGTCAGGAAGCACGAATGAGCGAAGATCGCACGCGTCACCGGCGTCCCGCCGAACCTGGGCCAGACTATCCCGCCAGTCGCCCCCTGGTGCACTGCGCGCGGTGGCTGATTGGGGGCGTCTTGCTCGGCGGGTTCGCGCTGTCGCTGGCCGGGTGCGGTTTCCGGCCCTCTGCCAGTCCCCCAACCATCACCCCTTACCCGTTCGTGACCGCCTCGCCCGAACTGATACCCACCCCACTGCCCGCCACCGCCACGCTGCCGCCCTCGCCCACGCCCAGCCTCCCGCCGCCCACGCCCACGCTGCAAGACGGCCAGATCACGCCGACTATCGGCCCGCAGGGCAGCCCCACCCCGGCCCCCAGCCCGACGATTGCCGGAGTGGAAATCGACTGCCCCGTGCCGCCCCAGGGCGGTTTCGGGGTCATCTTCGAGAGCGACCCCGGCTTGCGCCCGGCCATCGGCTGCCCGACCAGCCGCAACCCGGACGAACCGCCGCAAGCCTGGATACTGGACACCGGCTGGCAGCCCTTCGAGCGGGGGCAGATGCTCTGGTCGGCAGGCATTGGCTGGAAACTGCAGCCCGTCGTCTACGTGCTCTACGAAGACGGCACCTACCAGCTCTTCGAGGACACCTACGACGAGGGCGTCGACCCGTTCGAAGGGGAGCTTGCGCCACCGCCGGGCCTCTACCAGCCGCAGGGCAGCCTGGGCAAAGTCTGGCGCGACGGCATCGGCGTGAGCGAGCGGTTGGGCTGGGCCACCGCGCCAGAAGGCCGCGACCTGACACAGATGCAGGTCTTCACCAACGGCGAGATGGTTTACGTGCGGCAGGTGGGACTGACCTACGTTTTCAAGCACGCCACGCCCAACACCTGGCTGACCTACGAGGTAAACTTCTGACGGAAGCGCATCAAATCTTAGAACATAAGAATTGGCTGGAGAGAAGAGATTTTCATGGACAACGCCCTGATCGAGGCCGCCCGGAGCGGCAGGCCGCCTGCTTATTGGCGAATCGCGCTGTATTTCCTGGTCGCGTTTGGCCTGCCCTTCATGCTGTCGACGTTTGTTGGCACCACCGCTATGGTTGCCTACTTATTTCTGGGAGGCCCGGCCACAGCCCAAGACGTGCTTGATCTGGCGACAAGCGATCTTTTCCTCTTTTCCGTTGGCGGCATCTTCGTCGTGGGCACGATTGTCGTCACGGCATTGTGGGTCGTGTTGATAGACCAGCGCCCCCTGACCAGCATCGGGCTGCGAACCCGCCGTCCGGCCTGGGAGTGGCTGCGCGGGATGTTGGTCGGGGCCGGGCTGATGGGGCTGGCGGTGGGGCTGATGGCCGCCTTTGGCACGATCCAGGCAGGCGGCAGCTTGCTCGAAAACCCGGCCCGCCTGCTGGGGGTTGCGGGCGCGCTCTTCTTCTTTTTGATACAAGGCCCCGCCGAGGAAATCGTCTTTCGCGGCTACCTGCTGCCGGTGCTGGGCGCGCGCGGCAATCTCACCCTCGGCATCGTGGTCAGTTCGGCGCTTTTCGGTCTGGCGCACATCCTCAACCCCAGTTTTGGCCTCCTGCCCCTCATCAACATTGTGCTGGCCGGGGTGCTGTTCGCACTCTATGCGCTGGTCGAGGAGGGATTGTGGGGGGCATTTGGCCTGCACAGCGCCTGGAACTGGGTGCAGGGCAACGTGCTCGGCATGGCGGTCAGTGGCGGCTTTTTCGGGCCGTCCGTGTTCACCCTGCGCGAGGCAGGCCCCGACTGGCTGACCGGCGGCACTTTCGGGCCGGAGGGCGGCGTCGTCGTCACCGGACTGTTGGTGTTGGCGTCAGGCTGGCTCGGTTGGCTGCTGTGGCGCAAAGAGCGCGCCAAATCCCGCCCTGGCGCAGCCCCGGACCCGGAGGAAGCGTGAGAGCGGCCCCGGCGGCAGCCATCCTCTGTGGGTTGGCGCTGGCAGCCTGCGTCGCGCCACCGGGCGAACCCGACTCCGACCAGGCCCCAACCCCCATCCAGCCCTCGCTCGCGCCCGCAACACCGGGCGCGGCACCTGAGCAGGCGCCATCCGCCGCACTGGCGGCGACACCGGCGGCGCTGCTCGAACCCCTACGCGTCGTCGGTACGGGAGACGTGGCCGACTGGCCGGGCGACTGGTCGCCCGACGGGCGCTTCTACGTCTTCTTCCGTTGGAGCGAGGACGCGCCCTGCTCCGGCGAGACCGTCCACGCTTACGATACCGTCCTGGCCCGCGAGATTCCCATCTCCAGCCCGGACTACTGCGCCAAAGACGTTGACCCCAACGCGATCTGGGAGGACGACAGCACGCTCATCTTTGGCGACGGCCCGGACCGAGGCCGCTGGGAAGCCATCACCTTGGGCGACGAGGTGGTGCGGACCGTGCTGGCCGAAAGTCCCCCCGCCTGTGTGGACAGAGGCATCCCGCTGCCCCCGGCACTGGACGGGCTGGCGGTCAGCCGCGCGCGCTGGTCCCCGGACGAGGGCCTGCTGGCTATCGCCGTCGTGCCCGACGACGAGACCTACCGCTTCGAGGACATCCCCGGCAACCGTCCCGACCTGCGCCTCTTCCAGCGGCTCGACGTGGCGCTGTTCCCGGCGGACGGGACGAGCGAGGCCGAGTTGCGCTGGCTGGGTCCGGTCTTCGATTTAGGCCCCGACAGCCTGAACCCGGACGGCGAGAGCGAGGAAGACTGCCCCGGCACCCAGATTCGCTGGTCCGACGACGGGCGCAGCCTCATCTCCAGCATGGGGCCGGTGGTGTACGACGCGCAGACCGGGGAGGCGTTGCTCGCCCCGGACGGCCCCAACGCAGGCCCGCTTGGCCCGAACGTGCGCTGGTCGCCGGACGACTGGCGCGTGGCCGACGACAGCATCCTGCTCGATCTGCGAAGCGGCCAGCAGCACGCCCCGCCCGGCATTCTGCCCGGCTATGACCGGGGCTTCGCTGGCGCGGACCGCTTCATCTACGTCAACGACGTGGGCCTGGCCGCTTACGACGTTGGCAGCCGCTCGACGCGCCAACTGACCGCTTTCCCGCTGGCGATCTACGTCGTCGCGCCGGACGGGCGTCACGTGGCGTACGCCGACGACGGCGACCTGTGGCTGATTCCCCTGCCAGAGTAGGCGGCCCTTCTCCACACCAGACAGCGATCCCAATTACTCGCAAGTTACAGTTTGGTAAGAAGGCTTGAATTCCGGCCCAGATTCCCTTACACTGAAACCAACAACCGAAGAGATATCTGGGGGAAGATACTCATGCAAGCTGTGGATCCAGCGAAGCGGCGATTAGCCCGCCTGCTTTTCGTCGTCGCCTTGATACCAATGGCGATTCTTTTGGTAGCTGCCGGTCCGCACCAGGACGCTAGCTGTCCTCAGGGAGAGGAGCCAACCGGCTGCGCCCAAATCTACCTGCGGCCCGACACCCTGACGGCAGACTTCTTCATCGGCGACCAGCAGGTTGCCAGCGGCGTCAACCCGGCACTGGTCCCGGTGCCCGCCCAAACCAGCGTGGTGGTAGACGTACGCAACGTGCGCGACAGCGGCGAGGGCTTTGGCGATGCCTACGTGTACGGCGACGCCTCGTCGCGGGTCTGGGTGTCCGCAGGACAAACCAGCAACTACTACGCCTATCCGCGCAAGACCTTCATCAAAGGCTTCCTGCAACTGACCTGCGACATTCGCAGCGTCAAAGAGGGCGACAACGTCGTCTGCCGCCCGTCCATCGACGGCAAGGGCTATCCCGACCTGCCACCTGGCGAGAAAGCCACCTACAACCTGGAGCCGGGTGAGCACGCCGTGCGGGTTGAAGTGAGGGGTAACAACGCCAACCTGTGGGACCCACTTGTCGAGCAGACGACCAGCATCGGGGTGGGTTCCACGCGCTACGTGCGGGCCACCTTCAACAAGCTGGGCTTGCTGACCATTGTCCTCAGCCAGGAAGGTATCGTCGGCGACCTGTACGTGGACGAAGTGCTCGTCGCGAAACAAGCCTCGACAGCCCAGCAGTGGGTCGAACCCTACACCTCCCACCGCGTCGAAGTCCGCAATATCAGCGACCCAACCTCCAGCGGGGAGTACGGCTGGCAAGACGCAGTCAGTTCAGCGTATCTCTCGCCGGGACAGGAGCGCACCACCACGCTCTACCCGCAGAAAGGCTTCGTCAAAGGCTTCCTGCGGGTGCGTTGCATCATAGACTACGTGCCGCCGGGCAGTGAGGCGTGGTGCCGGGTGCGAGTAGACAACGACAGCCTTGATCCGGCTGTCTATCCGGGCCAAACGGTGGATTTCGCCCTGTTCCCCGGCCAGCACGAGGTGAAGATTTTTGTCGGGCCGCGAGGCCAGTGGGTGTGCGACCCATTCGAATACACGGTGAACATCTCTGCCGGGAGCTATGTCAACGTCTATGGCAACTTCGGCTACGAGGGTCCCAGGTGAGACCCCTGCCGGAATGATTCACCAAACACAGTAGCCCCACTCAGAACCTCTAGCAAATCTGAAAGTAGGGTCACACAGCACGGTGTGACCCTACTTCTGCTACGACGTGGCTTCTGCCGGGCGCTCCTGATCGAAGGCGTAAGGAACGCGGCGGCTATGCAACTGGCCTAGGCGTTGAACTCGTCGGCGGCCTCTTTGATGGCCTGGCGGATGCGCTCGTCGGGGATGTCCTCCACGTCGTCGTACTGGACCTCGTCCACCCAGATGTCAATCGTCAGGTCAGGCATCGAGCCAAAGTCGAGTTTCACGTCGGCCAGGTCCGGATACCGGTCCAGCTTGCGCTTGACCACCTCCTCAACCTGCTCCGCCACGACGGAGGATGGGCGCTCGCCAGCATCGAGTTTAGCGTCGGCGATCATGGCCTGGGTGGAGGGGGGGAGTCGTTGCGGCGGCGACGGGCGCAGGCGGGTGGTGACGAACAAAACGATGACCAGCACCAGCGCGACGGCGACGACAATCCCGAAGATGACTATAGGGGGCATAGGGCCTTTCCTATCTGGAGAAACCGATCAAACTATGCCTCACTGTAGCACGGCTCCAAAGCGTATTCAACAGGACTATACGCACAGAACCGCATCTCTTACCGTTTTGTGCATCGCGCACCAGGCCGTGTTGGCGACCCCTCTGGCACGATGGTATACTCCCGCCATTCGGGGCTAGCGCCCCGTTCGTTATGAGGGTGCTTTCTGATGAAACGCTGGCAGAGCTTACTGCTCGGCCTGGTGATTAGCGTCGCTGCGCTGTACGTCGCCCTGCGCGGCGCGCAGCTCAACCGCGTGGCGGAAGCGCTGGGTTCGGCCCGCTACGGCTTCGCGTTGCTGACCATCGTCATTTTGGGCGCGAGCACCTACGTGCGCGGGCTGCGCTGGAGCGCCGTGCTGCGAGGCCGCCTGTCGCCCACGCGCGGCTTCTGGCTTTTCAACACCGGGTTTCTGTTCAACAACGTGCTGCCCCTCCGGCTGGGCGAGATCGTGCGCGTCTACCTGGCCGCGCGCCAGCCGCCGCTGCGCTTCGCCGAGGTGCTGTCGAGCATCGTCGTCGAGCGCCTGATCGACATGTTGAGCGTGGTGGCGATTCTGGCCGTGCTCCTCCAGATACCGCAGTTGCCCGTCCCCCAGTGGGCCGCCAACGCCGGACTGCTGATGCTGATCGGCGCGCTGGTGGGCATTGGCGCGCTGTATCTCGCCGCCCGCTTTCCAGATTGGATCGCCAGCACCGCCGGGCGTCTCCTGGAACACTTCCCCCTGCCGGAGCGCTTCACTGCTGAAAGCGTCGTCGGCCAGCTCGAGTCCTTTCTGGACGGGCTGGTCTCCTTGCGCGACCCAGTTGCTTTCCTCAAGGCGCTCGGCTACTCGGCGCTGGCGTGGCTGATGTCGGGCGTGGCGGGTTGGGTGCTGCTGTTCGCCTTTGCCGAGTTTGGCAGCCCTGGCCTGGAGATCGGGTTCCTGGCGATTGCCGCCGCCGGGCTGGGTATCGCCGTGCCGTCGCTGCCGGGCGCAGTCGGCCCCTTCGAGGCGGCGGTCAAGCTAGCGCTGGTGGCGGTGGGCTACGCGCAGGAGCCTGCCCTGTCGTATGCGCTGGTGCTGCACGGTGTCAACTTCGTGACCACCTCTGTCCTGGGCGCAATTGGCCTGTTGCGCGAGGGGATAAGCTTCGGCGAGGTCGCCAGCGCGGCCCGCGAATTGGGCAAGACCCACCCCGAAGATACGGAGAGAGTAACCGCGTGACACGAGTCATTCCGGCGCAATTCGCGCTCCGACCGACGAGGCAACCGCGATGAGCGACGCCCGCCCGCTGAAAATTCTCATCGCGCTGCTGTATTACGTGCCGCACCGCACCGGCCTGACGCTCCACGTGCAGCGCCTGGCCGAGGGACTGGCCGCGCGCGGCCACCAGGTCACCGTGCTGACCGCCCGCTATCACAAGGACCTGCCGCGCGACGAGCAGGTCATCAACGGGGTGCGGGTCATCCGCCTGTGGGCACCCATCCGCATCAGCCGGGGCATGGTCATGCCCGCCTATTTGTGGGCCGCTTATCGTCTCGTCAAGCGCCACGACGTGGTCAACATTCACACGCCCATGCTGGAGACGGCGGTCTTCGCCGTCCTGTGCCGCCTGCTGGGCAAGCCGCTGGTCATCACCCACCACGGCGACCTGATCCTCCCGGCTGGACTCGTCAACCGCTTCATCCAGACGGTGATGTTCTGGCTCTACAAGATGACCGGGCGTGTGGCCTATCGCATCGTTTCCTACAGCCACGACTATGCCGACCAGTCGTACTACGTCCGGCCCTTCCACGACAAAACGTCGATCATCTACCCCCCTGTCGACATCCCCACCCCCAACCCCTCTCGCACCGAGGAGTTGCGCGCCACCTGGCGCGCCAACGGCGACACGGGTTCTCCGCTCATCGGCTACGCCGGGCGGTTTGTCGAAGAGAAACGCCCCGACCTGCTGATTCGCGCCCTGCCCACCGTCCACCAGACACACCCTACGGCCAAGATCGTCTTCGCCGGCGAGTACCTCATCAAGTACGAGAGCTTCTACGAGCGCAACCAGTCCCTGATCGAGCGATACCGCCAGCACCTGATCTTCCTCGGACTGCTGACCTCCGCTCAGGAGATGGCCGACTTCTACGCCGCCTGCGACGTGCTGGTCTTGCCCAGTGACACCGAGTGTTTGGGTCTGGTGCAAAACGAGGCGATGCTGTGCGGCACGCCCGTCGTGGTGACCGACACCCCCGGCGCGCGCGAGGCGGTGCGCGTGACCGGCATGGGCCTCATCGTGCCGCCGCGCGACCCGGTGGCGCTGGGCGAGGGCATCGCGCGCGTGCTGGAGCGGCGCGCCGAGTACGTCAAGCCGCACGCCGAAATCGCCGCCGCTTACAGCCTGGAAGAAACCCTGAACCGCAACGAGCGCCTCTTCCGGGAGGCCGCGACCTAGCACGGCTTATGCTTTCCGAAGAAACGCTGGACTGGCTGGTCGGCAACGAAGCCGATTTGTCCTTCAGGCGGCGGGTGCGCACCATCTTCGAGTGGCTGGACCCCCAGGACGGCGACCACCTTCTGGACGGCGGCTGCGGGCGCGGGTTCTACCTCAAATTCGTGCGGCACGTGTCGGGCTGCCGCCTGACCGGCCTCGAATTAGAGTACCCTTTTCTGCGTATCGCCCGCGCCGCACTGCGCGACAGCGACATTTCGCTGGTCAACGGCAGCCTCTACACGCTGCCTTTTCCCGACGACACCTTCGACAAGATCATCCTCTCTGAAGTGCTGGAGCACCTCGCAGACGACGTGCGTGCCCTGCGCGAGGTCGTCCGCGTCCTCAAGCCGGGCGGGCTGGTGGCGATCACCGTGCCCAACGAGAACTACCCCTTCTGGTGGGACCCGCTCAACAAGACGCTGGAAACGCTATTCGATGCTCCCATCCGGCGGGGGCTGCTGGCGGGCATCTGGGCCAACCACATGCGGCTGTACGGGCGTGAGCGACTGCGCGGCGTGGCCGAGGGGGCCGGGCTGGAGGTGCTGGCCGAGCGCTCCTTCACGCACTACTGCATGCCCTTCACACACAACGTCGTGTACGGCTTCGGCAAAACCGTTCTGGAGGCGGGCGTCCTGCCCGGCCAGATGGCTGCCGTCGCAGACCGCCACCACCTTGGCGAGGATGACGGGGGGCCTCTCAACCCGGTCAAAATCGGGCTGCGCCTGCTGGAGTTTTTTGACCGGCGCAACGTGATGGACGAACCGCCGGAGCGCAGCACCGTGAACCTGTGCCTGAAGGGACGTAAGCCGCATGTCTGAGCGCGCCAACCAGGCGTCTGAGCAAGATCACCTCGAACCCCCGGCCCCTGCGGAGGGCGAAGCCGTCGAGACCGGCATCAGCCTGTCCGACCTGTTGCGGGCCATCTTCACCCCGGACGACATCGTCGAGCGGCGGGCCGCGCCGCCCCCACCGCAGCCGATCCGCGACTTGCAGGCGGAGGTCGAGGAGGCGGTCGCCGCTCAGGACGACGTGTCGCCGGAGCCTGAGGCACCCCCCGAAGAGGCGCACGCGGACAGCCCGGCAGCGCCGGACGTGCCACCCATCGCCGCCGCGCTTGGCGAACCGCCGGTTTTCCGGCCTGGGTTGGCCGCCGGGACGCTCGGCGCGCTGTTTCTGGGCTATCTGGCCCAACGCAGCCTGACCGTCGGCCAGCACGACGCGCAGGGCGTGCTGCTCTACGCGCTGGCCGCCGTGCTGTGGTTGGGCATGCTGGTCTTCCAGTACGGCCTGCCCGACGACCGTTGGGCCTGGCTGCCCAAACGGGACGTATCGCCTCCCTCCCCGGATGACCCCTCCACCGGCGAGCCGTCACTCCTCCAGCGCTTGCTGGCCCTGGAGCCACGGCGACTCTACCTGTTCGCCGCCGGGCTGGCCTTGAGCGCGCTGACCTACCTGACCACCGCCAACAACCGCTTCACCTTCGTCGGCCTGCTGGTCTGGCTGGGGAGCATCGGCGTCTGGATAGCGGCGCTCTCGGCGGAGTCATCGCCGGTGCCCATCCCAAACAGGGTTAGGGCCTGGCTGCGCCGTCCTCGGCTCAGGTTGCGGCTGGAATCCTTCACCTTCCTGGTGCTGCTCGTCGTGCTGGTCGCCGCCTTTTACCGCTTCTTCCAACTGGATGCCGTCCCGCCGGAGATGACCAGCGATCACGTCGAAAAGCTGCTCGACGCCTACGACGTGCAGCGCGGGCGCTACTCGGTCTTCTTCCCGCGCAACGGCGGGCGCGAGGCCATCCAGATGTATCTGGTGGCCCTGGCCGCCAACCTGTTTGGCACCGGCATCTCTTTCACCAGCCTCAAGCTCGTCTCCGCATTGGAAGGGCTGGCCCTCATCCCGGTAGTGATCGCGCTGGGCAAAGAGTTGATGGACCGCGAGACCGGCCTGCTGGCGGCGCTGCTGCTGGCGCTCTCGTGGTGGCACGTGGCGCTTTCGCGCATGGGGCTGCGCATCGTGCTGACGCCTCTCGTCGCCTCGTTCGTGCTCATCTATCTGCTGCGAGGCCTGCGCTCCAACGAGCGGCGGCACTTCATCGCCGTCGGGCTGTGGCTGGGCGTGGGCGTCTACAGCTACCAAGCTATGCGCATGATGCCGCTGGTCGTCGTGGCGGGCGCCGCGCTGGCCCTGTTCACGCCCGGCAAAGACTGGGCGTGGCGTCGCCGCCTGCTCGGCCACCTGGCCGTGGCGGGCCTCCTCGCGCTGGTCATCGCCGTGCCCATGGGGCGTTTCTGGGCCGACAGCCCCGACATCTTGTGGAATCGGGTCGTCAACCGCACCACCTCCAGCGAGGTGCCCATCGCCGGTAGCCCCACCCTGGTGTTCCTGCAAAACCTGCGGGACGCGCTGCTGATGTTCAACTGGCGCGGCGACGCGGCCTGGATCAGCGCCGTGCCCGGCGAGCCATTGCTGGGCGTGGTCAGCGGCTTCCTGTTCATCCTGGGGCTGCTCGCCTGGGGCGTCCGCCTGGCGATACGGCGAGACCCGGTTGAAGGGCTGGTGCCGGTGGCGATCTTCATCATGCTGCTGCCCTCGGCGCTGGCGATAGCCTTCCCCATCGAAAATCCCAGCGCCACGCGCGGCAGCGGCGTGATACCCTTTGTGTACCTCCTGGCAGCGTGGCCGCTGCGACTCATCCAGCAGCGCCTGTCTGCCCTGACGGGCAGGCCGGGGCGCAGGCTGGCGCTGGTCTCCATCGTCGTGCTGAGCCTCATCGCCGCGTTGTTCAACTACCAGACCTTCTTCCACCGCTACCGGGATTCGTACAGCCGCTCCGGGCTGAATCCGAGCGAGGTGGGCGAAGCCGTGGCCGGTTTTGCCGACAGCATCGGCTCATTGGACAACGCCTACCTTCAAGGGTATCCTTTTTGGCACGATTACCGGGCCATCGGCATCGAGGCGGGGGACATCACCTGGGATAACGCCATCCTGGACGCCCAACATCTGGTCACCCTGCTGGCCGAAGACCCACAACTCACCGACGGCCAGGCCAAACTGTTTGTGGTGCATCCCGACGACGAGGAAGCGCGCACCATTCTGGAGGAAGCTTACCCGGAGGGGCAGTTCGTCCTCAAGGAAAGCGCCGTGCCCGAACGCGACTTCTACATTTTCGTGGTGCCCGCCCAGCCCGCCGTGGAAGCGAACGAAGCGCTGCTCGAAGAATGACCGAAGCCACTCGTGACGAGTTGATTGCCACCCGGCCAGACCGCGCGGGGGCTGTGCCCCAAGTGCGGTCTGCCTTGCTGGTCGCGCTGGCCCTCATCGGGATACTGGCTGCCGGGGCTTATCTCCGCCTGATCGGCCTCGATTGGGACGAGGGGCAGCACCTCCACCCCGACGAGCGCTTTCTCTCGCTGGTCGAGAGCGCCATCGAGCCTGTGGACTCGCTGGCCGCCTATTTCGACACGCACAACTCCAGCCTCAATCCCAACAACCGGGGGCACGGCTTCTACGTCTACGGCGACTTCCCCATCATCCTGACCCAATACGTGGGGCGCTCGCTGGAGAAGTTCACCTACTCCGACGTGTATCTGGTGGGACGGGCGCTCTCGGCGGGCGCTGACTTGCTGGCCCTCCTGTTCGCCTTCCTGATTGGCCGCCGCCTGTACGACGCCCGCGTCGGCCTGCTGGCCGGGGCGCTCTACGCGCTGGCCGCGTTCCCCATCCAGCAGTCACACTTCTTCACGGTGGACAGCTTCACCAACGCCTTCGTCACGGCGGCCTTCTTGTTCGCCACGCGCGCGCTCGACGGGCATCGCTGGCCGGATTTCGTCCTGTTCGGCCTGATGTTGGGGCTGGGCATGGCCTCCAAAGTGACGGTTTTTCCCCTGGGCCTGATCCTGCTGCTGGCGGTCATGCTGCGCGAACTGCCGGAGGTGCCGCTGCGCTACGGCCTGGAGGCCGTCTGGCGCGACCCGCCCTCGCGGGAGAGATTGCTGCGCGCCTTGGCCGGGCTGGCGCTGGCCGGGACCATGACCTTTCTGGTTTTCCGCGCCGCGATGCCCTACGCTTTCCTGCCCCCCGGCGCAAGCAGCAACCCGGCCTCTGTGCTGAGTCGCGTCCTGGCACCCGCCGGGTTGGCTCCCAACCCGCTCTGGCTGGACCAGATGCGCGAGGTGCGCTTCCAGGTATCCGGGCAGGCCGACATCCCGCCCAACCACCAGTGGGCCAGCCGCCCCGCCCTGATTTTTCCCTGGCTGAACATGGTTCGCTTCGGCATGGGCTGGCCGCTGGGCCTGGCGGCCTGGCTGGCTTTTGCCTGGGCCATCTGGGAGATCGTGCGCGGCCATCGCGGCTGGCAGGGTCATTTGCTGCTGGTCGCCTGGGTGGGGTTCTTCTTCGTCTGGCAGGGGTCCGGCTGGGTCAAGACGATGCGCTACTACCTGCCGGTTTATCCCTCGTTGATTCTGCTGGCGGCCTGGGCGCTCGTGACCCTGTGGGACCGGGTCGCTGCCTTGCGCCGCGCGCGCCGCCTGTCCCGGCGACACTGGTCCGCCGCCCTGAGCGGAGGGCTGCTGGCCGGGGTGCTGCTCTCGACGGGCGCCTGGGGTTTCGCCTTCTCACGCATCTACACGCGCCCGGTCACGCGCGTGGCCGCCACCGACTGGCTCTACGAAAACGTCCCCAGCGATGTCACCTTCGCCGTCGAGACGGAGGATGGGCCGCGCCTGGTCCAACTCGGCCTGCCCAACACGTGGCTGCCGCCCGGCACACCCCCCGACGACGGCACCGCCCCTGCGGCCCGCTATACCTTTCTGACCGAAGACACACCTCTCAGCGCCACGTTCGAATCACCGTTCTCCGGCACCGTCACCGGCTTGACGTTCAACCACGTCGCCGACCCGTTAGACAACACCACCCTGGAGACCCTGCGGGTGGCGGTCAGCGGCGGGCCAGAGAACGACCAATTGCTGGACGCCGTCGTCTCAGACAGCTTCCGGCCCGCCCCGGACGAGCCGCGCGGGCGCACTTATACCGTGTCCGTCGAGCCATTCGAGGTCGAGGCGGGCACCCAATACACGCTGCTGCTGGAAGCCACCGGCGGCCCGCTGGCTTTGGCCGGAGGCAGTCTGGCGACAGAGGGGGCCTGGGACGACCCCCTGCCGCTCAACAAAGAGGGCTACAATCCGTGGGGCGCGCAGCTTCACGGCTACGAGATAGAGATGAGCTGGGAGGACACGCCCGAGAAACAGCAGCGCATGCTGCACATCCTGGACCGGGCCGACTACCTCGTCATCTCCAGCAACCGCTTCTACGACTCGCTGCGGCGCATCCCCTCGCGCTGGCCGATGTCCATTGACTATTACGAGGCGCTGTTCAGCGGCGAGTTGGGCTTCGAGTTGGTGGCCGATTTCACCTCCGACCCCAACCTCGGCCCGCTGCGCTTCCCCGACCAGTCCGCCGAGGAAGCCTTCACCGTTTACGACCACCCGCGCGTGTTAATTTTCCAGAAGACGCGCGCCTACAGCAGCGAGGGGGCCGCCCGCATTCTGAACCAGGCCGAGTTGGGCGAGATCGTCCGCCTGCGCGCCGACCTGACCACCGACCCGCCCGCCAACCTCGACCCGCCCAGGCCGCTGCGCCAGCAGGGGACCACCGGCCAGAGAGGGAGCAGGCTGTTCGACCGGGACGGCCCGCTCAACAGCATCCAGCCCTTGGCCGTGGTCGTCTGGTGGCTGGTCGTGGTCGTCGTCGGCTGGCTGGCCTTCCCGATCCTGTTCGTGGCCCTGCCCGGCCTGCCGGACCGCGCCTATCCCGTAGCCAAGACCTTTGGCCTGCTGCTCGTCTCGTGGGTCGGCTGGCTGCTGGCCAGCGTCAACCTGCTGCCCTGGACGCGGCTCACGGTGCTGGGCAGCGTGCTGGCGCTGGGTGTGGCGTCCATCCTCCCGGCTCGCCGCCGCCGCGCCGACCTGCTGGCCTTCGTGCGCGCCAACCGGGGGCACCTGTTCTTCATCGAGGTCCTGACGCTGGCGCTGTTCCTGGCCTTCCTGCTGGTGCGGCTGGGCAACCCCGACCTGTGGCACCCGGCCTACGGCGGCGAGAAACCGATGGACTTCGCCTACTTCAACGCGGTCCTGCGTTCGAACACCTTCCCGCCGTACGACCCCTGGTTCGCAGGCGGGACCATCAACTACTATTATTACGGCTTCGTGCTGGTCGGCGCGCCGGTCAAGCTGTTGAGCCTGATGCCCTCGCTGGCCTACAACCTCATCCTGCCGACGCTGTACGCGCTGACCGGGATGGGCGCTTTCACGGCGGCCTACTCGCTGGTGGCCCCGCCCCGCGACGACGGCGCTGAGGGCGTCGGGACCTTCAACCTGGATTCGACACCGGCCTACGCTGCCGGAATCGCCGCCCTGCTGATGGCCGTGGTGCTGGGCAACCTGGACCAGATACGCACGCTGCTCTTCGCCCTGGCCGAGGTGAGCGGCTTCGACCCCGGCTACGGCTTCCAACTCCTGCCGCCGTTGGGCGCAATCGTCGATGGGCTGGCGATCCAACTGGCCCAGAACAGCCCCCTGCCGGTGGGCACCGGCGAGTGGTATTGGAACGCGACCCGCCTCATCCCGGTGCCGCTCAACGAGGCAGGCATCGCCACCGAACCCGGCCCCATCAGCGAATTCCCCTACTTCACCTTTCTATATGCCGACCTGCACGCCCACATGATCGCCATGCCCCTCAGCCTGTTCGCGCTCACCTGGGCCATCGGCCAGGTGCGCCTCGCCTCCCTCCCAACCCCCACAACCCACCGTTCGGATTTCGGATTTTGGATTTTGAATTTGACAATCGCCAGTCTGGCGATTGGCTCCCTGCGCCCGACCAACACCTGGGACTACCCGACCTACCTGCTGCTGGGCGTCTGCGCGTTGGGGCTGGCCGAGTTCGTCCGCCGTCCGCTCGCCGATGCCCTCTCCGTCCTCAGGGCGCTGCTGAACTGGTTGTGGCGGGGTGGAGCGCTGGTCGGGTTGACGTTCCTCTTCTTCCTGCCCTACCTGCGCTCGTACGAAACGGCCTACAACGCCCTGGACGTGTGGCAGGGTTCGCACACGCCCATCTGGTCTTACCTGGACGCGCACGGGTTGTTCCTGTTCGTGCTGATAACGTTCCTGGTCTGGGAGACGCGCGCCTGGCTGCGGGCCGCCTCCGTCGACGGTCTCCGGCGCTGGCGGACACAACTGCGGCTGGCGGCTATCCTGGTCCTGCTGACCCTGGCCGGTGCCGCCTATCTGGTCTGGAAAGACTATCCCAGCGCCATGCTGGTCATTCCACTGGCGTTGTGGTCGCTCATCCTGTTCTTCCGGCCCGGCCTGCCCGTCGAAAAGCGCGCGGTGCTGGCTCTCCTGGCGCTGGCGATGGCCCTGAGCTTCTTCGTGGAAGTCTACGTCCTGCGCGGCGACGTTGGCCGCATGAACACCGTCTTCAAGTTCTACCTGCAGGTCTGGCTGCTTCTGAGCGTGGGGGCAGGTGCGGCGCTGGCCTGGCTGTGGCCGCACGTCGGCGAGTGGCGGCCCCGCCTGCGCTCAGGCTGGCTGGCCGTGTTTGGCCTGCTGGTATTTCTGGCCAGCCTGTACCCCGTCACCGCCACGACCGCCAAGATAGCGGATCGCTGGTCGCCCGAAGCGCCCAATACGCTCGACGGCATGGCCTACATGCCCTACGCCACGCGCCACGAAAACGGCACCTCATTCAGCCTGGAGCCGGACTACGAGGCCCTGCGCTGGCTGCAAGATAACGTGGAGGGCACGCCGGTGGTGTTGGAGGCCAACACCGTCGAATACCACTGGGGCAGCCGGGTGTCCATCTACACCGGCCTGCCCGCCGTCGTCGGCTGGAACTGGCACCAGCGCCAGCAGCGCAGCCTGGAGCCGGGCGAGGTCATCTTCTCGCGGGTCCACGACGTGGCGACGCTGTACGGCACCACCGACCTCGAAGTCACTGAAGAGTTATTGGAAACCTACGCCGTAACCTATATCATCGTCGGCGACCTGGAGCGCGCTTATTTCGAACCGGTCGGTCTGGCAAAATTCGAGCAGATGGCCCAGGATGGCTTGCTGCGAGTGGTCTACGACCGGGAAGGCACGGTAATCTACCGACGGGTGTCCTGACGCTGGTGGGAACCTCTGGCCGGGGACAGGCGTTTGCAGGTGAGGGACAGGAGGGTAGCAGGCAAATGCGCAAAGAGTTGCTGGGGACTATAGTGCTGGCCGGTCTCATCCTGGCCGCGTGTGACGCGGTGGCAGCGCCGACCCTCTCGCCGGGCGTGGGCGGCGTGACCGAAGTGGTCGAGCCGATGCAGATTTTCGAGGTGACGCTGACCGGCCTGGACGCGGAGCCGCCGCAACCCGCCGTCTTCATTGAGGGCATCATCGGCGACTCGTGCAACCAGCTGGATTCGGTGACACAATCGCGCGACCAGAACGTGGTCAGCATCCAGATCAATATTCGCCGCACGACCAGCCCTGCCGAGGCTTGCGAGGAATTGGCGCAGGTCTACTCGGAGACCATCCCGCTAGAGGGCGAGTTTCCCCCCGGCGACTACACGCTGCTGGTCAATGGCCGGGCTGCGGCCTTTTCGGTAGGGTTGGCAGCAACGCCGGCAGCAGCCAGCACGCCGGACTGCAAGTACAACGCCGAGGTCGTCGGCGACGTGAGCTTCCCCGCCGGGAGCGCCATCACCGGCGGCGAGCCATTCCTCAAGAGCTGGCGTCTTCGCAACACGGGAACCTGCCCCTGGGACAGCACTGTCGAGTTGGTGCGCGTCGAAGGGGACAACGTGCTGCTCGACCCGCCGGAGGCCGACGCCATCCCGATGAGCGAGGTTCTCCCCGGCGCGGAGGTCGAGGTCGGCGTCCAGTTGACCGTGTCGCTGCAAGCCCCCATCGACAGCGAACAGTCGGCCCGCTTCCAGATGCGGACGCCCGACGGCGTCTTCTTTGGCGAGCAGCCGGTGGTGGTCGTGACCGTCGCCGATACCGCCTGCACGTTCAACTCCGAATTTCTGGAGGACGTGACCATCCCCGACGGCGACCCGGTGGCGGCGGGCCAGCCATTCGTCAAGACGTGGCGCGTCCGCAACAACGGCAACTGCCCCTGGGACCAGACGTTTCAACTGGCGCAAATCGAAGGCGAAACCATCACCCCAACCGGCGGCCTGACCGATATACCGCTGCCCGACACCGCACCCGGCGCGGAGGTCGACGTCAGCGTGGAACTGGTCTTGTCGCCGCAAACGGAAATCGGCAGCAGGGAGGTCGCCCGCTTCCAGATAACCGATCCAGACGGCGAGGTTTTCGGCAACAAGCTCTTCGTGCTGGTCACCGTCGCCGGGACCGGGGCCGGGGGCGGTGGCGCAGTCCCCGAAGGCGAGAGCGAACCCACCGAAGGCGAGTCTGCTGGCCCATGATCGCTCCCGCCAAGTGGTATCTCCTGGTCACGCTGGTCGGCTGGCTGGCCTGGCCGCTCGCCTTTCGCCACCTGCGCCACCTGCCCGATAGAGGCTACCTGGTCAGCCGGGCCGTGGGGCTGCTGCTCGTCGGCTACACGTTTTGGATCCTCGCCAGTCTGGGGCTGGTCGCCAACACACCGGGCGCGATGCTGCTGGCCTTGCTGCTCGTGGCCGTGGTGGGGGCATGGCAATACCAGACGCGCCCCAACTCCGGCGAATCGCTCCTCGGCTGGCTGCGCGACAACCGCTCCCTGGTGATCCTGGCCGAAGCGCTCTTCCTGCTGGCCTTCGTCGGCTGGACGGTGGTCCGCGCCCACGATCCGGCGCTCAACACCACCGAAAAGCCGATGGAGCTGACCTTCCTCAACGGCATCCGCCAGAGCCAGATATTCCCGCCGCGCGACCCCTGGCTGGCCGGATACGCCATCAGCTACTACTACTTCGGCTACGTGATGGTAGCCATGCTGGCCGACCTGACCGCCCTCGAAAGCGCGGTGGCTTTCAACGTCGCCATCCCCATGCTGTTCGCGCTGACGCTGCTCGGCGCGTATGCCGTCGTCTACAACCTCGTCAATCTGGGCCGCCGGGAGGAGGACCGCGAGAAGCCGGACATCTTCTGGCCCTTGCTCGGTCCGCTCTTCGTAGGCATCATGGGCAATCTGGCGGGCGCGCTCGAACTGCTGCGCGCCTTGCGCCTGCCCGCCTCCGATGCCTTCTGGGCCTGGCTGGACGTGCAGGATTTGAGCGCGCCGCTCCAGGCGGAGATATTGTGGCCGCTCGAAAAGTGGCGCTTCTGGTGGTGGTGGCGCGCCTCGCGCGTCATTCACGACCGCGACCTGACCGGCGCGACCATCGGCCTCCAGCCCATCGACGAATTCCCGCTCTTCAGCTTCCTGCTGGGCGACATGCACCCCCACGTCCTGGCGCTGCCGTTCACCCTGCTGGCGATTGGCCTGGCGCTGAATCTGGCCGCAGGCCGCCCCCGCGAGAAACGCCCCCTCGGCTCCTACGGTTTCATCTTCTACGCGCTGGCCGTGGGCGCGCTGGCCTTTCTCAACACCTGGGACCTGCCCATCTACCTCTTCGTGGTGGCCGGTGCCGAAGCGCTGCGCGTGGTGCGCGTCGAGGGCCGCCTGCCCGTCGACGCCTGGCTCCGGGTCGTCGGCTTCGGGTTGAGCCTGCTCCTGCTGGCGCTGGCGCTGTATCTGCCCTTCTACGTCGGCTTCCGCTCGCAGCTCAGCGGCGTGCTGCCCAACGTCCTCTTTCCCACCCGGCTGCCCAACTTCCTGGTGATGTTCGGCACGCTCCTGTTCGTCGTGCTGTGGTTCGTCGTGAGGCAGGCCGCGCGCTGGCACGGCGCGGGGGAGCGCCCCAACTGGCGGCTGGGCGTGCCGTTGGCCGTCGGCCTGCTGCTCCTTCTGATCGGCCTGATGGCGCTTGCCGGGATGCTGGCGCTGCGAGAGGAGATGGCCCAGGACTTCCTCCTGTCGTCGGCGGGATTTGAACCGGCGGCCCTCCCGCTTGACGCCGCGCCACGCCGGGAAGCGCTGTCCGAGGCCATCCGCATGGCCGTGGCGCGCCGTCTTGAGCAGTCGGGTGTGGCGCTGCTGCTGACCGCCCTGCTGGCCGTCTGCTTCAGCCTCTTCTTCCGGCGGCGAGAGAACGATGCCCCTGGTCAGAAATCGTTGGCCTTCCAGCCCCCCGACTTTGCCATCTTGCTCGTCGGCACCGGGGCGCTGCTCGCGCTCGGTCCTGAGTTTCTCTACCTGCGAGACATCTTCGGCCAGCGAATCAACACCGTGTTCAAGTTCTACTACGCAGGCTGGGCGCTCTTCGGGATTGCGGCGGCCTACGCGGCTTGGGAGCTGGCGACCTCCCCGCGCACCTCGCGGGCCGTACGCGGGCTGTTCGTGGCCCTGGGGGGGCTGCTCGTCGTGGGCGGGTTGGTCTACCCCGTCTTCGCCATCCCCTCCAAGGCCAACTTCGAGGCGGACCCCACGCTGGATGGCATCGCCTACATCGCCGAGCGCAGCCCCGGCGACCTGGACGCCATTCGCTGGCTGCAGGCCAACGCCGACCCGGACGCCATCGTCCTGGAAGCGGTTGGCGGGCAGTATTCCTATTACGCGCGCGTCTCGGCCACCACCGGCCTGCCGACGCTGCTCGGCTGGTCCGGCCACGAGTTGCAGTGGCGCGGCAGCCTGGAAGCCGCCGGTAGCCGCGAAACCGACGTGAAGACCATCTATTCCACGCCGGACATCCGCACCGCCCAGCAGCTTTTGGACCACTACGGCGTGACGTACGTCTTCGTCGGTTCGCTGGAGCGCGAGTATGGCACGCGCGCCGGTCTGGAAAAGTTCGAGCGCTTTCTGACGCCTGCCTACCACAACGGCGAGGTGACGATCTACCGCGCCGACCAACCCCTGGTTTTGGAGACTCAATGAACGGGGCAACTGCCTATCGAGACGCAGACGCAGGCGAGGGCCTGCGCATCAGGCTGACGCGAGAGGCGCTGGCCTACACGCTGATCCTGCTGGTGGCCCTGGCCCTGCGCGCGCCGGGGCTGGGCGCCCCCCCCCTGAGCGAGCGCGAGGCCGGACAGGCGATGGCCGCCTGGCGCTTGCTGACCGCCGGGGCGGTGGAACCCGGCCTGATCGAAAGCCCGCTGGCGTTTGCAGGCGCGGTGCTGAGTTTCGCCCTGTTTGGGGCCAGCGAGGGGTCGGCCCGCCTGCTGCCCATGCTGGCCGGGGTGGGGTTGGTCCTGCTGCCCCTCGGCTTCCGCAAGCCCTTTGGCCGCCTGCCGATGTTGATCGCCAGCGCGCTGCTGGCCCTTTCGCCGGGCGTGGTGGGAGCCTCACGCCAGATGAGCGGCGGCGGCGCGGCGGTCTTGTGCGCGCTGCTGGGCCTGTGGGCGCTGTGGCGCTACACGCAGAAGGGCGACGCGCTCTCACTGGTGGCCAGCGGCCTGTGGTGGGGATTGGCCCTGCTGGCCGATTTCGGGACGCTGCTCGGTGCGCTCAGCCTGCTGACAGGTCTCGGGGCGGCGCTGCTGGGCGACGACGAAGAGGGCCGCACGCGCCAGGCGTTGCGGCTCGCCGTGCGAGACGTGCCCTGGGGCATATTCGCCGGGGCGCTGCTGGCGACGGTCTTCCTGGTGGGCACGCTGCTGCTGACCAACCCGCGCGGCCTCGGCGCTGCCGCCGATCTGCTGGCCCGGCTGGCGAGCGGCGTGGCGAGGCGGCCTCCCGGCGCGCCGTTCGTGGGCGGGCTGCTGCTGCTGTACGAGCCGCCCCTCTTCCTGTTTGGGCTGATGGGGCTGGTGCGTGGGTTAGCGTCCGAACAGTGGCCGGTGCGCTTCCTGAGCGGCTGGGCGGCGGGCGCGATGTTCGTCTTCTTCGTCTATCCCGGCGCGACGCCCGTTCACGTGCTGTGGATCGTGGTCCCCCTGGCAGCGCTGGCCGGGCTGGCGCTGGCCGATACCCTGGCCGGGCCGGAGAGCGGCCCCCTGTGGGGCGTCGCCGTACACGCGTTGCTGGTGACCGGCTTGCTGGCGGTGGCTGTCTTGTGGGCGGTCAGTTTCACGGCGGCCCCGGCGCAGCCCGACGGGGAAGGGCTGACCCTGGCCCTGCGGTTGGGATTGGTCGGCTCGATGCTGCTGCTGGCGCTGATCGTGTCGCTGCTGTCGGCTGGCGTGTGGGGCGGCCAGCACGCCTGGCGCGGTCTGGCGCTCGGCGTGCTGGGGCTTACCCTGCTGATGTCGCTGAACGGCAGCGCCGGGCTGGCCTACGCGCGGGCCAGCGACCCGCACGAGCCGTGGCACGTGGCTCCCGGCCAGCCCGCGCTCAGGGCACTGGCCGAGACGGCCCACGAGGTGAGCGCGGTGACCACAGGCCATCCCTATACGGCGACGGTGACGGTGCAGGGGTCGCCGGACGGATTGCTGGCCTGGGCGCTGCGCGACTTCGACCAGGTGACGTTCGTGGAGACGCCCAGCCCAGCAGTGACCAGCGACATGGTCGTCACGACCGCCGAGCCGGACCCGTTACTGGGCGAGCGCTACGTGGGGCAGGATTTCGTGGTGGTGCGGGCCTGGAGACCGGGGGGCCTGACGTTCGAGGAGGCGTTGCGCTGGGCGCTGTTCCGGGAGGCGAACACGCCGGGCAGTGAGGTGCGCGTGATCCTGTGGGTGCGGGAGGATATTTACACCTTGCTGCCGAACGAGCTACGCTAGACCGGCTGACAAGAACTCCGACCAAACTGTCGAAAACGTTCCCCAAAAAAATAACTCCATCTACGAGCAGGTAGACCAGGCCAGTTCGCGCTGGCCCTTGTTTCCCCTCAGCTTCAGATTATACTGAAAAGAGAGACTCCAGCATCGCCTGGAAGTGAACGGTCACGAATGGCGGCGTTATCTTTCCAGCTACTTGAGGGTTGATCGGGAGGGAACAATGGCATCTCTTCGCAGAGCGTGGTCGTCTCTAACCATGCCATTTGTAGAGTATGAGTCGGCCCTGGCCCTCCAACGCGCGCGTCTCGTGACCGCCATGCTGCTGGTCGTCATTCCACTTGGTTCAATAATCATCGGCTATGAGTTGATCGTAACGCGATTCCACCTCAGCGACGACCCGGATACCATTTTTTCGCTCGTGGCATTGGTCTTGCTTGCCGTGATGTATTTTGTGAGTCGGGCCGGTAGATCAACGCTCGCCGCCTGGACACTGATTGGCCTGACGGTTCTCGTTTTCGTGTTCTCCTCATTCCTGCCGGGAAGCCGCGATACGCTGATCTTCTGGTCGCTCATACCCGTGGTGCTCGCAGCTACCTTCTTCCCTGTGCGTGCCGCGTTTTTCGTAGCCGCTTCAATCAACGTGGCCATCCTGGTCCTCCACCAGTTCTACGATACCCTGTCTAGCCGCGATGTCATCGACGTGATGCAGTTCATGCTACTCGGTTCCGGGGCCACCCTGGTATTCGTCACACACCGGCAAACCCTCGAGCGCATCCGGCAAGCAGAACTCGAGGAGGCGAACGCACACCTGATCACGCTCATGGAGAACACCGACGATTTCATTTTGATCGGCGACCAGGATGGACTGCCCGTCGTGTACAACGAAGCTTATTCGCAACTTGTGAAAGAGGTCCTTGGCCTCGACATGAAGCCGGGGGTGCAACCTCACAAGCTACTGCAAGACAGAGCCTCCGTCTCGTTCTGGGATGAGATGCACCGGCGGGTGCTGGGTGGGGAGACCTTTCGAGCGGAATACAGTCACCAGTTGCCCGACGGAACGTTGAGCCATTTCGACATCTCGTTTCGTCCTATCCTGGAGGATGGCAAGGTTAAGGGATTCTCAGAAGTCGGTCGTGACATCACGGAGCGCAAGCGGGCGGAGGAGGCGTATCGCTCACTGGTTGACCATTCCTTGCAGGCGCTGTTGATCGTTCAAGATGAGCGTGTCGTCTTCGCCAATCAGGCCGCTGTCGAAATGAGCGGCTACACGACAAACGAGCTGCTGGACCTTTCATCCCAAAGTGTGCAGGCGCTGATACATCCTGAGGACCGGGAATTCGTCTGGGAGCGTGCTCGAAAACGGCTGGCGGGGGAGCAGACGCCTGAGCGGTATGAGTTTCGCTTCGTTCAGAAGGATGGCACTGTGAGTTGGGTGGAACAATACACCAGCCTGATCGAATACAATGGCAAGCCCGCTGCCCAGACTGCGTACGTCGACATCACCGAGCGCAAGCAGGCGGAAGAGGCGTTGCGGGAGAGCGAGGAACGGTACCGGACGGTGTTCGAACAATCCCGAGATGGGATATCCATCACTGCGCGGGATGGCAGAATCATTGCAGTCAACCAGGCTGGACTGGACATATTCGGTTACACCAGAGACGAAGTATCGGAGATGAACATAGTTGATGCCTATGTTGACCCAAGCGATCGGGCTATATTCCGGCGTGTGACAGAAGAAGAAGGGGGCATTGAGGACTACGAGCTTAGGCTGAAAAAGAAAGATGGCACAGAGATGGACTGCCTGATAAATGTGTCTCTCTGGCAATCTCCTGATGGAACAACCAAAGGCTATCTGGGAACCTGTGGCGACATCACCGAGCGGAAGCAGGTAGAGGAGGCGCTGCGGGAGAGCGAGGCCAGATACCGCGCTCTGTTTGAACATGCCAACGATGCCATCTTCACGCTGAGAGAAGACCGCTTCATCGATTGCAACGAGAGAGTCATGGAGTACTTTGGCGTCACAAAGGAGCAGATCGTAGGCCGCACCCCCTTTGACTTCTCTCCAGCCGAGCAACCTGATGGGCGTGACTCCAAAGAGAAGGGCCTGGAGCTCATCGAGCTGGCCCTACAGGGGAACCCACAGCGATTCGAATGGCGTCACAGCCGCCATGACGGTTCCCTCTTCGATGCCGAAGTCTCACTCAACCGGGTTGAGTTGCCCGACGAGGTATTGTTGCATGCTATCGTGCGCGACGTTACCGACCGCAAGGAGGCTGAGGAAGCGGCCCGCGAAGAACGCCAACGCCTGGCCCGTGACCTGCATGACGCAGTCAGCCAGACGCTATGGTCGGCCAACCTGATTGCCGAGGTGCTTCCCGGTTTGTGGGAGCAGGATGTCGCCACGGGGCGTGAGAGGCTAGCGCGCTTGAGCCAGCTTATCAAGGGCGCATTGGCCGAGATGCGAGCGCTGCTATTGGAGCTGCGTCCTGGCTCGCTGGCCCAGACCCCCCTCGACGAGTTGCTGCGCAACCTGGCTGATGTGACAGCCAGCCGGACTCAAGCTGACGTCGCGCTGCGGGTGGACACAGAATGCCAACTACCGCACGAAGTGCATAACACCCTGTACCGCATCGCTCAGGAGGCGATGAACAACGTCACGCGGCACGCAGCCGCAACAGAAGTGGAAGTCCAGTTGCGCTGCGAGCCAGATCATGTGACACTGTCTGTGAGCGACAACGGGCGTGGGTTCGATACACTCCAGACGCCCGCGGGACAGCACCTGGGCCTAGGGATCATGCGCGAGCGCGCTGACGAGATTGGGGCAACACTGGAGATCTCCAGCCAACCCAACCGGGGCACGCAAATCACCGTAACGTGGTCCGCATGAGGGGGCACAAGAATGGCGGGGCAAGACCCAATTCGGGTTCTGATCGTCGACGACCACATCGTCGTGCGTGAAGGACTGGCCACCATGTTGGATGCCTTTCCCGAATTCGTGTTAGTGGGTAAGGCTTCCAACGGGGCAGAAGCCGTCGAACTGAGCGCCGAACTGCAGCCGGATGTGGTGTTGATGGATCTATTGATGCCCGAAGTGGACGGTGTTGCCGCGACTCGGAGCATCCTGGATGGTAATTCGGCCATTCGCGTCCTGGCACTGACCAGCTTTGCCGAACATGGCATGGTGCAAGCAGCACTGGAGGCCGGGGCCACCGGCTATCTGCTCAAGAATGTCTCGGCTGAAGAACTGGCAGAAGCCATCCGGGCGGCCGCCGTGGGCGATCCCACGTTGGCGCCCGAAGCAACCCGGTTGCTCATCGAGGCCGCCACTGCTCCCCCCGCCCTGGGCCACGATCTGACCTCGCGCGAACGCGAGGTCCTGGCGCTCATGATCAAGGGGTTAACCAATGCACAGATCGGCGACCAGTTGACGATCAGCGCCTCCACCGTCAAGAACCACATTAGCAGTATCCTCTCCAAGTTACACGCGGCCAGCCGCACCGAGGCCGTGGCTCTGGCCCTGCAGCACAAACTGGTTGACTCGACCTAGGCGACAATAGGCCGACCTTCCTAGCCCAAAACGCCCCGAACCACTCATGTGTTCGGGGCGTTTTCTTTGTACCCTTCACAAACTAGAAGGAGGTCATCGCAAATGGAGCCATCAAATGGGAAACGTCAGCGGCAACCGGTCCATCATAGAAGTCATCGTCGTCGACGGTCATCCTTCGGTGCGTGAGGGCTTAGCGGCCTACCTGGATACTCTAGAGGATATGTCGCTGATTGCCGCAGCTTCAACTGGGAACACGGCGGTGGAACTATGCGTTCGGCACCGTCCAGACGTAGTCCTGCTGGATCTTCTGAATTCCGGAGTCGATGGCATACCCACAATGCATGCCATCCACCAGGCCCTGCCAGATGTACCCATCATCGCCATGGTGGGATGGTGGCAGCATGAACTGGCAGAAGCCGCGTTGGAGGCCGGTGCGGTGACCAGTTTGGACAAAGATGTCTCAGGAGAGCTACTGGCGCGGGCCGTCCGCAGAGCCGTTGGCACGCACGACGACAGGTCAGACGCGCTACAACCAGGGGACAGGCGGTCTTAAAGAAAGTGAATGGCCGGATGGATAGCGTGGCAGTAGATCGAAGAGAGGTGGTGAAGCCCTGGATTCCGGGGCTTGCAATGAGTTGGGAAGGACGATTCACCGAGAAGATGGAAGAGCACGAAAACACCAAGCGGGTCATGGTGGTAGACGACGAAGCCGGTGCGCTGACGCTGATCCGCATCATGCTGGAGCGAAGTGGCTTCACCGTACAGGGAGCGAGAGACGCCTTAGGGGCTTTGAGCTTGCTTGAGGCGTCAACACCCGATCTCTTCGTTCTCGACGTGATGATGCCGGGTATGGATGGCATTGAGTTGTGCAGGCGGATCCGCGCACGCCCTCAGACTGCTCACACGCCGATCCTCATTCTCTCAGCGCGTGGCGACTCAGAAAGCATCGCGGCAGGTCTTGCGGCGGGCGCGAACGACTATTTGGCGAAGCCAGTTCTGCATCACGACCTAGCGGCCAAAGCCCGGAGGTTGCTCGGCTTGTAGAACACAACAGTCCGCTCCTCTGAGCGGACTGCTGCGCTTTTGCCAAAAAGGGACACTAGCCCTGACTCTCATCCGGGGGTGGCGGCGGTGCGTAAGGCGCGCTCAGGCTGCACACCACCATGTTGTCGAATGAAACCGACGTCGGGGTGCCGTTGGGAGGAATCTCCAGGGCGATGCTGCCGCTCTCGATGGGCTCCGGGTCGTTGGCACCCAAAAAGAGTATGCCGTCAACCCAGACGTCAACCGCACCGTCGTAATAGGCGATGGCGACCTGCTGCCACGTATCCTCCGGCTGCGCCTCCCGGACAGAAAGTAAACGGGGCCTGGCTTCAATCACCAGGCCCCTTTCTTCTTACGGCCAGAAGTAGCGCACCGTGTAGCGCACCGTCTGTTCCTCGTCCGGTTCCAGACTGACGCGGAACTCGATGGTCGAGGAGTCCAATTTGACGTGGTCCGTGCTTGCGCTCAGTATCTCCCAGTCCGTCCAGCGGAAGAGGTGCTCGACCACCCGCACCTCGACCGTTTCCTCGTCTTTGCGGTTGCGCAGGGTGATCTCGTAGGTCTCCTCAAGCGAGTGGTCTGTAGGCCGGGTGAAGTCCGTCTGCACCCGCTCGCCCGCGATGTCGAACGCGTCGCCCACGTACAATTGCACCGTCTCACCTTTGGGCGTGTGGTCTATCAGGTCCTCGCCGACCAACAAGGCCGCGCCGTCCACGTCCTCCTGGTAGACACGCACGCGGCCACGCGGCAGGTCGGCACCCAGACCGGCCTCTTCGCCCGTGTCGAACTCCAGCATGACGGTCACTTTCACGTCCATCCCGACGCCATAGACGGGGTCGGTCAGCGGGTAGCCGTAGAAGTACGGCACGTAGCCGCGCGGCCCGAAAGCGCCGTCGTACAGGAAGAACCGTTCGGCGGGCACGCCCGTCCCCCGCACGAACTCAATCTGCTTGGTCTCGTTGTCGCGCACCGTCACCGAACGTTCCACCTCGTAGAGATGGTATTCGAAGAACTCGCGCTCCGCGACCGCCGGCGCTTCTTCTGCCACCTCGAACTCGACCATATCCGCGCCCACCGCCGACCGCTGGGCAGCCAGTCGTTGCAGATCGCCCGCCACCAGCTTGAGCTGCGCCTTCTCGTAGGAAGCCCCACTCGTGTTATTCAGCGTCACCCAGCCGTCGAGGTCGATCGAGGCGTCGTCCTGCGCCAACAGAATCGTGTAATCGGCCTGCCACGATATCCCGCCGGTCAGGTAAGTGACCTCCACGTCCTGCGCGCCGCCCTGGGCTGAATTGACCTGCCAGACCAGCGTGGGCCGCGTGATCAAACCTTCGGGCAGATCGGGAAACTTATATTCGCGGATGTTGTCGGCCCGGACAACCTGCACTTCCCCGTTGTTACTCTCCAGGATGATGTCACCGCTGCCGCTGAGCAGTTGCCCCTGAAAAGAGGTCCCATCGTCCGTCACCACCTCGATAGTCTCGTCCAGATACTTCTCCAGCAGCGCGCCGGTGCCGACCAGATCGTAGACGTAGTTCTGCTCCAGCACGACCGTCCCTTCGGGGTCGGTCAGTGAGTTGAAATGGACGCTGGTCGGATCGATGCTGGCCGCCACGTCCACGAAGGATATCGTATTCAACCCGTCGGCAAACTCGAAGCGGCGCAGGTCCTTGACGAGCGCCGTCCCCTCGTTGTAAACCGTCAGCGCGACGCCTGCTTCGGCGGCTTCGGCCACGGGAGTGGCCTCGTGCGGGGCTGGCGTCAACCCGCCCCATTTGAGAAGCAAATACCCCCCGCCGAGCAAAGCGACCACTGCGACCAGCGCGGCCAGTCCAAGCAGCGCGCGCGAGCGTGTCTTCGACATGTAGCCCTCCTTTTTACTGTGCAGCATTCATAGTAGAGACGTTCCGGCCCGTATGGAAGTTCCTCGAAGTCATTTCTAAGATGGGGCAAAAAGACACAGAGAACAAGCCTGCAAGAAGTCCTACGGAGCCTGTGCAATTGGCTCACTCAGTGCTATTCTTTTGTCCTGACAGGAAAACGCAAGCATCGCCGAAGAGACTGTGAGGAAGACGATGGGAACTGAGTTGAAAACTGGAGACGCGGCCCCGGATTTTGAAGCGGCGACGGATACGGGCGAGACGGTCCGCTTGAGCGATTACCGGGGGCGGCGGGTGGTGCTGTACTTCTACCCGAAGGACGACACGCCCGGCTGCACCACGCAGGCGTGCGGCTTCCGCGATCATTACGTCGAGGTCGAGGAACGCAACGCGGTCGTGCTGGGCGTCAGCCCGGACGGCGTGAAGAGCCACCAGAGGTTCAAGACCAAGTTCGACCTGCCCTTCACCCTGCTGGTCGACGAGGACCACGCCATCGCGGAGGCTTACGGCGTGTGGGGCGAGAAGGTATCATTTGGCAAGCGCTACATGGGCGTCATCCGCAGCCATTTCGTCATTGACGAGGCAGGCCAGATTGCCGACGCGCACGTCAAGGTGAAGCCGGAGGACAGCGTGCGCCTGGCGCTGGAGGTGTTGGGTCAGAGCCAGGGGCAAGCCTGAGTCCGCAAAATGAGGGACTCATCTTTCGTAGGCGTACGCCTCTCTCACGCGTCCCAGTTTGGCCCCCACCACGACGGAGTAACCTTCGGCCCACAGGCCCGGTAGAATCTCTGCGGTGCCCTGCCAGGCAAAATCCACCAGGCAAGTCTGGTCCTCATCCAGCCACGTGATTCTGGCGCGATTCACGTCTATCTGGTTCCAGTAGTCGGTTGATTGCGCGTGATTGAGGGCCACTTGCCGGGCCTGTCCGCAATCCGGCCCCTGGCCTGCGACAGCGAACGGGTTTGAGTGGGCAAAATAGTAGGGGTCTTCTGAGACGATCCGGTAGTCGAGTTTGTATCTCCAGCCCGGCTCGGCGGACTGCCCGGCTGGGAAAAGGGGCATGGCCTCCATCAGTATGCCCAATTGGTCCCCAGAATCCAGCACCGTCGCCGGACCGTCACATTCTTTCTCTTCGCAAATCCAGTCCTCGCCGGACTGCTGGCAGAGGTGCAGTGCACAAACCTCCACGAACTGTACCGGGGCCGTTGAGTTGTTGTCGATGGTAACGACGATGCTCTCACCTGCTCTATACACTTCCTTATCGGTCCGAAGGGTAACCTGGCGCGTGGCGTCGCCCGGGGGAGGTGCGTCCGGCGGCCCAGCAGCAGGTGGCTCTTCCTGAGCGGGGTCAGCAGATGCGGGCATGTCGTCAGCGGATGGGGACAGGTCGGCGGGTGCTCTCTCCACACAGGCAGCCAGCGCCAGACCAGTCAGCAGAGTCAGTGTGATACTCCGTCGATTCATCGCGGCGCGCTCCATCAGGCTCTATCTCTGCCTCTAAGACGCCGCCTTCGTCCGCAAAGTTCCAGAGTTGGCTGTTTGCCCGGCAGCACCTTCGCTAATCGACGCTGATCTGTGGACTCTTCAATTGCGCCTTCTGGGCACAGTGGATAGATGCTATCCCGCCAGGCCGAGGTCGTCGGCGATACCCTGCATCGCCTCCAGCACCAACGGGACGTGCTCCTCCCACAGGTCAACGCCAAGCTCGGCGCAGCCCTCCACGACATCCTCCCGCACCACCCCTGCGGCGAAAGCCCTATCTTTCCACTTCTTCTTGATGGACTTAACGGCCACGTCGGCGATGTTCTTAGAAGGCCGCACCAGGGCCACCGCAACGATCAAACCGGTCAGTTCGTCGACGGCATACAGCGCCTTGTCGCGCAGCGTCTCGCGTTGCACGCCCGACCTCTCAGAAGCGTGGCTGAGGATGGTGCGTATGATGTCCTCAGGAACACCGCGCTCCCGTAAAATGGGGGCGCCATCCATGGGGTGCTTATCCAACGTGGAGTGAATTTCCCAATCGAAATCGTGCAGCAAACCGACCAGACCCCATTCGTCCTCATCCTCGCCGTACTTGCGGGCGTAGGCCCGCATGCCCGCTTCGACGGCCAGCATGTGTTTGATCAAATTGCCGTTCTTAACAAATTCGCTGACGATTGCATACGCCTCTTCGCGATTCATGTTTTTCCTCTTGGTGGGTAGGGCAAGTGCGTGTCGCCTCGCCATCTCGGCGCGTTCAAGTGTAGGCCGATCGCAGAGGATTGACAAGACTGCCACTCCGCGTTATCACTCCCGGATGCACTTCCTCAGCGCGAGGACAGTAGCCAAAAAGTCCCGTCACAAAACCACAGGGCGGATTGTTTAGGGGTCTAGAACAAAGCAAAGGAGAAAAAGGCGCAGCCCTTTCACGGCAGGATTCCTGCGCCAGATGCCTATGAAATTGCTGGCACGCATCATCGTGTTCGGACTGGTCGCGTCGAGTTGGGCTTACCTGACCGGGTTGTTTACCTGGCTGGGCCTGTATCTACTCTTTGGCACGAGCCGGAATAGCCTATTTTTGTTTACCTCGCTGGTGCATCTCGTTTTCCTGCCGGTGCCTGCGCTGCTGGCGCTGGCCGCGCTCGCCCACCGCCGTTCGCTGTGGGTGGGAGGCGGCGCGGCAGTGCTGGTGTGGCTGGCGCTGTTTGGCGGCCTATACAACCTTCCGGCGCGCACCGCCCGCGCTGCCGGGGCAACCATCCGCGCCATGACCTACAACGTCGAATACCGCAACACCGACGTGGCCGCCGTGGCCGGGACCATCCGCGCGGCAGACGCCGACGTCGTCGGGCTGCAAGAGGTGAACCCGGCGCTGGCCGAGGACCTCGAAGTCGTGCTGGCCGAGGAATACCCCTACCAAATCCACGACCCCAACGTCAGCGTCACCGGCTTGAGCCTGCTCAGCCGTTACCCCTTTGAGGTGGTGGCGGCACCGGATGTCTTTCAAGGAGTCTGGTACGGCGACCCGCAACTGGTCGAGGTTGAGCATCCCGCCGGGTCCGTCTTCGTGATTAACGCGCATTTCGCCCACGGCCATCTCGAAGAAGACGCCGGACAGATCGTGCAGTTTGTCTCCGGGCAGCAACAGCCCGTGGTCGTTTTGGGCGACATGAACGCCACCGACCTGGCCGATCCCTACAAACAACTCGTCAAGGGTGGATTGCGTGACGCCTGGCGTGAAGCGGGTTGGGGGTACGGATCCACGTTCCCGGCCACGAGTTTCGCCAGGCGTATCCGGGGCGTGCCCGTACTGGTGCCCTCGCGGCTGGTGCGCATCGACCACGTATTTCACACGGCACATTTCACCCCGCGCGCGGCGGAACGGCTGCCCTGGGACGGCAGAAGCGACCACCTGGCCGTGGTCGCCGAACTGAGCCTGTCTGCCGAATGAAAAACCGGCTCCCTTGTCATGGAGGGAGCCGGTTGTAAAAAGCCTGCTGGATGCTGGCTCATCTTCAAGGGCAGGCTATTTGTCTTTCTTGTTGCCCTTGTTCTTTGCCTGACCCGGCGGAATGTGCTCCTCGGTTGAGCCGTCTTTATCCTTATCTTGGTCTTTATCCTGGTCCTGGCTCTTCTTGGCCTGGCCCGGCGGGACGAACTCGCCCTTGTCCTTCTTCTTCTCCTTATCCTTGGCTTTCCCAAGGCCGGAGTTCTCGTCGGTCTCGCACGTCCCTTTGCGAATGTGACCCCAACTGCAGCCCTCAGCATGCAGGGCAAGCATCTCGTTAGCATCACCCGCTCCGTCGGCGGCCAGCTTATCGGCCACCTTCAGGCTGCCCCATCCGCCGTTGTCGCCAAGGTGCCACGCCAACACTTCCTGCCAGCTCCAGTTCAGATTGGTCAGTTGCTCCTGCATCTTGATAGCCGTCATAATGCGGCCCAGGCCGACCACACCGTCGTAGGTGACGCCATCGTAGGTGAAGCCATCGCGGAAAATAGCCCAGGCTTCCTCGTAGGAGATCCCCAGTTGTGAGGCGATAAGAGCCACCACCGGATGCTGGCCGTTAATCAGATCGCCGTCCGTGTCGCCGGTGTCGTCGTCGCCCGTGTCGTCGGTGCCGTCGTCGCCGGTGTCATCGTCACCGGTGTCTTCACCTACAGCATCGACACCGCCATCCTGCCCGTCAGGCGCGGCGAAGGCTGCGGGCGCGACGATCAGTGCCAGCAAGAGAATGATGCTTACAGCCAGAATTTTGCGTGTCATTGTTTTGCTCCTCGGTTCAATGTTGGTGCTGATCCTGTCCTCGGAGTACAAGGAAACGGTCAGATCGCACCATCTATACGTATACCGACGACCGGCAAACAGAGATACGCCCTGTAGGGAGTACAAAGGTCCCAATTGAAGCAAGCGCGGGCGCGAAAGCGGTGTTTTAGCCCGAACTCGCGAGCGAGGGCGTAACCTCAGGCAGGGTGCTACGGTATACTTTGTAGCACGAACAGACTTCCCACCGGGTTAGTGTGCGTGCAAGCTGAACGCGAAGCCAGACTCATAAAGCGAGCTCAGCAAGGTGAAGAAAGCGCCGTCTCGCAGCTTTACCATGACAATGTTCAGGCTATTTTCCGCTACGTGTTCTATCGGACCGGAGACCAGAACGTGGCAGAGGATTTGACAGCCGAGACGTTTTTGCGCGCCATCGAGGGCCTGGACCGCTACGAATACCGTGGCGTGCCGTTTAGAGCCTGGCTGTACCGCATTGCGAACGCGCGCGTCGCAGACCATCTGCGGGCGCAAGCGCGAGAGAATGTCCAACCCCTCGACTCAATCGGGCACGGCGTTGACCCTGGCCTGGAAAATGGGGTGGCCACCCAACTGGAAATTGAGAAGCTGACAGCCTTGCTACCCCGCCTGACGGAGGACCAGCAGCAAGTGCTCATCATGCGTTTCCTCAGCGGCTACAGCATCGAGGAGACAGCCACCATCATGGACAAGACGCCCGGCGCCATCAAGTCGCTCCAACACCGGGCACTGCGCAGCCTGGCCCGCCTCTTTGAGCAAGAACACGGAGCACGAGAGTAAGATGGCAACTGAGAACTTCAGTGACGTTTTAGCGCGGTGTTTGCACGCCCTTGAGCACGACCGCGTCACACTCGAACAGTGCCTGGAGGCTTTCCCGGCTCACGCCATCACGCTGGAACCCCTCTTGCGGGCGGCGACGACTTTGCGAGAGGCTCCCCAACCCACGATGCGTGCCGGGCGCGTGGAGTCGCTGGAACGGATCGTCGTGGCCCGTGCCGCCGAGCGGGCGGCCAGAGGACGATCCCGGCCACGCGCTCGCCCCAAGGCGAAGAAAGGCTTCGGGAATCGCTGGCGTTGGGCTGTCGCCCTGAGCATCGTGCTGGCCCTCGCTCTTCTCTCCAGCGTGGGGACGGCGGCTGCCAGCGACGCGCTGCCCGGCCAGCCCTTGTACCCTGTCAAGCGGGCCGCTGAGGATGTGCAGTTAAGCCTGTCACCGGAGGCCCGCAAACCCGACCTGCTGGCAAACCGCGCCCAGGAGCGGCTGGAAGAGGTGGAGGCCCTGGCCGAAACCGGCGAGGTGCCGCCCGAAATCGTCGAGGATTTGCTCGACTCCAGCCAGACCGCGCTCGACGCGTTGGAAGGAACGACCGGCACGCAGCACGACGAGTTGGCGGCCAGACTGGTCACGCTCACCGAACGGCAGCAAACGGTCCTGGCTCGCGTCATGGAAAACGCGCCGCCGCAAGCCCAAGAAGGGTTACGACGGGCGCTGGAAGCCTCTCAGCACGGTCACCAACGGGCTATCCAGGCCCAATCTGGCGAGAAGCAAACCGGCCCGCCCGACCATGCAGGCCCGCCAGAAGGCAAAGAACCCGGTCCACCTGACCATGCTGGCCCGCCAGACGACGAAGCCCCCTCGGACGAGCCGGACAAGGAACACGGCCCACCGGACACACCTCCGGGCCAGGACAAGAAAAACCAGCCATCCTCCGGCAATGGCTCGCAGGACGAGGATGACCCTGGCGGCGACTCCGGCAATCAAGATCAAGGCAACGGCGGAAAGTGCGACTCGCCACCGTGCGGCCAGGGGCAGGACAAAGAAGACAAGGACAAGGGTAACAACAAGGAAAAAGATAAGGATAAGGCGGACAAAAAGGAGTAACCTTCGATTGTACCTCTTTTCTAAACAGAAGCAGCGCTGCCGGGTGAGTTGGCAGCGCTGCCTGTTGATGGTGAGATTTGATTGTCTGGTTGTCTCAACCCGAAATCTCTTTGTAGATCGCCTGTGTCTCGGGTGACGGGTCGATGCCCAAAGTTTCTTTCAACTCGGACTCTAGCTTCTGGTAGTGCTCGACCGCCTCGCTGCGTCTGCCCAGATTGGCGTAGAGTTGCATGACATCCCGGTGCAGATCTTCGCGCCTGGGTGCCTCGCTGACCGCGCGCAATAACAAGCCAAGCGCCTGCTCCTCTTCGCCTGATTCTACGTTCAGGCGGGCCAGTCCGGTCAGGGCTTCGACGTAGCTGCTGCTGAAATCGGCCCGTCTCCTACGAATCCATTCCTGGTCATGACCCTGCAGATACGCGCCTCGATATAGATCAATCGCGCGCTGCCAGGCTTCTGCGGCAGCCGCACCTTCTGCTCCGCGAGCCTCGACCAGCGCATCTACGAAACTGAGAACGTCGTACTGTAAGCTAACTGCGGGATCAATCCGATAATGACCACTTTCATGTATTAATACGTCAAACTTAATCGCCTTGTGAAGCCTGCGTTTCGTGACGTGAAAGACGTTGACCGCTTGTTCCAAGGGTAGATCGGGCCAAAACGCCTCGCATATCTCGGCTCTTGTCACCATCGGGCGATCTAAGGTGAAGAAGAAAAGCAATCTTGGAAGGTGCCCTTCCCATTCGTCGACCGGCTGCCCGTCACGCAAGATGTAGCCCGGACCCAGTGCATAGGCTTCTAAATTGGCCTTGCCAGGCTCCTGCTCGCTGTAAAACCCGCTGCTCAGCAACCTGGCGTCTCGCAGCACGACAGCCTCGTGGCGGGCCACCAACGCGACCCAGGGCAAGCGGGGCAGCGTGCGCGCATTAATGAGCAGGTGGCACTGCGACGGCAGGACCTCTAAGAGCGTCGCAAAAAACGCCTGCGCGTCGTCGTCGGCATCCACGCGATCATATTCGTCGAGGATGAGGAGGTAGTCATCTTGACCGAGTTCGTCGAGATCGGCTGCCAGCGCTTCCGCTTGTGCTGTCAGATCGTCGGGGGAGTCGTGACGGACTTTGTTGATGCGTCTGCCAAAAGTGGGATATTGTACGGCCAAATCATGGGTCAGTCCGGCAAGCAACTGGGCCAGACTGGTATCCTCTGTTCCAAGACCATAATAGAACAGGGGACACGGCGGCTCGTTGATCAGAGACGCAATTAACAGGGTCCTGTATCTGCTGTTGGGGTGTATCAGTAACAACTTGTGGTCGGAAAAGTTATCTTGAATGACAGCGTATGACTGCAGGACTAGGTCGCCAAGGGAGGGGGGGGAGGGCATCGAAGTACACCTACTGATCTGGTAGAAGTGACGGCGCAGTTGTACTCTTGTATTCTAGGTTAATCCTATGCCTGCGCATTCCAAACCGTCCATGATACGACAGTATCGCGTTCTTATCTTGCATTGATATTACAGTAACACTATTCTGTCTTAATCCGCTACATACAATTCTCTGGATTTTTTGGAGACAAGTTTATTTTTTCCTCATATCTCATTCACATCTGTGAGAAACAACGGAATATGTCACATTGATATTGCCGAAGCATTCGCGTCAAGGCTAAGATTGCGTTTATTCAAGTCAAACGTCACGGTCACCACGATCATTACTGTACGATGACAGCCATGGACGAGCCACCCACCGACCTGCGCCCTACCGGCATTACACACGACCGCCAGGGGCACCAACTCCTCATCACCTGGAACGACGGTCACGAGAGCGTCTACCCGCTCGATTTGCTCCGTGCGATTTGCCCCTGTGTCTCGTGCCGTGGCGGCCACGACAAGATGGGTCCCCAGCACGAGCCTGACATCCTCACGCTGACCCCCACCCATTCCTACGAGCTACGAGACATGCAATTGGTGGGCCACTATGCCCTCCAGCTGTGGTGGGACGACGGTCACAACAGCGGCATCTATACGTGGTCGCTCCTGCGGCGCAACTGTGCCTGCGATGCCTGCCTGGCCGGGCGGGCCGAACGCAGCGGGTAGATGAAGGTGTGAACGTATAGGGAGCGGTCTGCGGAACAAAAGAACGAGGGCCTCGCTGTGTGGAGGCCCTCGCTGTATTTCAAGGAATATGGGTGGTCAGGCGGGTGCTGTCGCCGGAGGAAGATCCAGCCCGCCCGGCGCATCCTCGGTGTCGTCGCCGTCTGCCGGTGGCTTGGGCTTGGAACCACCACGCGGCGGCGGCGAACCTTCGGCGCGCTTCGGAATCTCGATGGGCTCCAACGGTTGCGGGAAGGGAATGCGCGGCACCGGCGTGAGGAGCTTCTCGAACTCTTCCCGGCTCAACGTCTCGACCTCCAGCAGCCGCATGGCAATCTTGTCCAGCAGATCGCGGTTCTCCGAGAGCATGGTCAGCGCGGTCTGGTAAGACTCCTCCACCATTCTACGCACCTCGGCGTCGATCTTCTCAGCCACCGCGTCGCTGTAGTCGCGCTGCTCGCCGATCTCGCGTCCCAAGAAGACCAGTTCGTCTTTCTGGCCCCAGATCATCGGGCCCAGCTCTTCGCTCATCCCCAGGCGCGTGACCATGGCGCGGGCCGCCTTGGTGACCATCTCCATGTCACTGGACGCTCCATCGGTGATGTCGTCGAAGACAAGCTCCTCGGCGGCGCGTCCGCCCAGCGTGCCAATCATCTGGGCTTCCAGCTTGGCCTTGGCCGTCAGGCGCGTCTCCACCTCAGGGAAGTGCATCACGTAACCTGCGGCCCGCCCGCGCGGCATGATGGTGACCTTGTGAACCGGGTCGGAATGAGGCAGCAGGCTCGCCAGCAGCGCGTGCCCGGCCTCGTGGTAGGCCACGATGAGCAATTCTTCCTGCGACATGATGCGGCTGCGGCGTTCCGGTCCGGCCATGACGCGCTCGATGGCCTCCTGAAAATCATCCATCTCGATGCTCTTCTTGCCGCGCCGCGCGGCCAGCAGGGCCGCCTCGTTGACCATGTTCTCGATGTCCGCGCCCACGAAGCCCGGCGTCGAGCGGGCCAGCACGGCCAGGTCGATGTCATTCGCCAGCGGCTTGCCGCGCACGTGCACCTTCAGGATGCCTTCACGCCCTTTCATGTCGGGCCGGTCCAGCACCACGCGGCGGTCAAAACGACCGGGGCGCAGCAGGGCCGGGTCGAGGATGTCGGGGCGGTTGGTGGCCGCCACGATGATGACGTTGGTGTCGGTGTCGAAGCCGTCCATCTCGACCAATATCTGGTTGAGCGTCTGCTCGCGCTCGTCGTGCGACCCCCCCAGGCCCGCGCCGCGATGGCGGCCCACCGCGTCGATCTCGTCCACGAAGACGATGCACGGGCTGTGGCGCTTCGCCTGCTCAAACAAGTCGCGGACGCGGCTGGCACCGACGCCTACGAACATCTCCACAAACTCCGAACCCGATATGGAGAAGAAAGGAACGCCCGCCTCACCGGAGACAGCCTTCGCCAGCAACGTCTTGCCGGTGCCCGGCGCGCCGACCAGCAGCACGCCCTTGGGAATGCGCGCCCCCAGTTGGATGAACTTGTCAGGCTCCTTCAGAAACTCGACGACCTCTTCCAATTCCTCTTTGGCCTCTTCCACACCGGCCACGTCGTCAAAAGTGACGGTGGGCTGGTCGCCCGAAAACATGCGGGCGCGGCTCTTGCCAAAAGAGAGCGCCTGGTTGTTGGTCCCTTGGGCCTGGCGCAACAAGAGGAAAATGACACCGGCCACGAAGATCAGCGGCAGGATATAGGTCAGCGCCGCCAACCAGGTGGTGATGTCGCGCGGCTCCTTGACCTGCCACTCGATATCGCTCAGGCTTTCTGCGCTGACGCCCAGCGCGGCCAGTTGCTCTGGCGCGGTCGTGCCCGGCTCCTTGGTCGAAGTGGCTTCCTTGTCGTCGTCGAAGGTGACGATCAGTTCGTCATTGTTGACTTCGATCTTCTCGACCTTGCCTTCGTTGGCAGCGACGGCTACCTCGCTGATCGGCAATTCATCGGGCCTGGGGCTTCGGTTTCGCACACCCCAGACGATGGAGATGATCGCAATAACAACCAGCAGATAGACGAGTCCATGCCGGAAGCGTGTTGAGTTCATGAGCTACCTCCACACCGGCACGGCTCTAAGTCTGGGCCACGCCAGCTTACCAGTTCTTTCGAATCCACTAACTTCTTCACATCCAGCTACCACGTATCTCAGTATATAGGTTCTGACCACCCATCAGCCGGATAATTTACAAAGGTGGGTTAAGAAAATTATACCTGACCGCTCGACTTTGGTAAACACACCCTGAGCGTGCGCAGGCGGATCAAAGAGATTTCTAATGCTTTGCTAAGGGTGGCGGCTGTCGCGGGAAGCGAGCGCGCAACCCCGCGTTCAGATGCGCTCCGTTAGTTGTTCCTCACCGGGCGAAGGCGCTGAAAACGCTGATCCACAACGGAATCAGGCCCAGCACCGCGCCCAAGGCCAGCAGACCCAGCACCACGGCATAGAAATCGACGACGGAAGTGCCGTCGTCTGGCAGAGGTTCGGTATTCATTCCTGCGGCGGTATCGGTGAGCCCTGCGGCGGCATCGGTGGGCAGGACAATGTGGGGGGCTGTCTGACGCGTCTGTTTCCGGCCCGTGTACTTGCCGATGTCGAGCGGAGGCAGCAACGGGGCCAGCTCCTCTGCCTCCGGTGACTCCTCCGGCTCGGGTTCGCCCTCTGCGGACGCGATCCGGGACGGCGTGACCGGGAAGGCGGCTGTCGCCTCCTCCCCCTGCTTTCGGTATTGGATGAGAATGTGGCCCAGTTGGTCGGCAGTGCGGTAGCGCTGCGAAGGCTCCTTCGAGAGCAACTTGCGCACGATGATGTCGATCTCCGCCGGGACCAGTGGATTGAGCGCGCTCAGGTCGGGCGCTTCCTCTTGCATGTGGGCCATCGCCAGATCGTGGAAGTTGCTCCCCCGGAAGGGCACCCGGCCACTGAGCAATTCGAACATGACCACACCCAGCGAGTAAACGTCCGAGTTGGTGGTTGGCACCTCACCGGCGAAACGCTCCGGGGCCAGGTAGCTGGGGCTGCCCCACACGATGTCCTGCACCTCGTCCGGTTGCGAGGTGGTCAGCGCGCGCGCCAGGCCAAAATCGGTGATCTTGATGCGGCGATCCCCGGTGACCAGCACGTTCTGCGGCTTCACGTCGGCGTGGACCAACCCGGCCCGGTGCGCGTAGCCCAGACCCTTGCACAGCTCGATCATAATCAGCAGCGTCGATTCGAGGTCGAACGGAGCCTGGGCCAGGGCAAGCTCCTTCAGGTTCTGGCCCTCGACGTGCTCCAGTACGATGTAGTGCGTGCGCCCGTCCTGCCCCACGTCGTGCACAGTCACGATGTTGGGGTGCGAGAGATTAGCGGCGGCCCGCGCCTCGGCACGGAAGCGCATCAGAAATTCGGGGTCGCCGGTGAACTCCGGCTTGAGCACCTTGACGGCCACCAGGCGATCGAGCTGCAGGTCCTGCGCCTTGTAGACCACCGCCATGCCGCCCGATCCTTCTTCCTCGATCAGACGATAACGATTGTTGAGGAGTTGCGTTTGCGCCATGCCCCCATTCTACTCCAAAGGGAGACCCGGAACAATGGGCTTCTTGTATGAGGCGGCATCAGACTCTATACTACGGCTGCGACGCACGCGACAAAGGACGCCTGACAGTGTTCAAGCGAATTATCTACGGTCTGCTTGTTTTTGTGCCAGCCGCCATCGTGGCGGAGTTGATGGGAGCCAGTCCGACGGTGGTGTTCATCCTGTCCGCGGTGGCAATCATCCCCCTGGCCGACCTGATCGGCGAAGCCACAGAGGAACTGGCCTCCCGTACCGGGCCGCGCGTGGGCGGTCTGCTCAACGCGACGTTGGGCAACGCCGCCGAAGTCATCATCGCCATTTTCGCCATTCGCGAGGGGCTGCTGGATTTGGTGAAAGCGTCCATCACCGGCTCGATTCTCGGCAACTTGCTGCTGGTCTTGGGCCTGAGCGTCCTCCTGGGCGGGCTGCGCAACGGCATCCAGACCTTCGACCGGCGCCAGGCCGCCTTGAACGGGACGATGCTCATGCTTGCCGTATCGGCGCTGGTCATCCCCTCGCTTTTCAGCCGGGCCATCGAACCCGATTTTGTCGCCGAGCGGGCCTTCAGCGAGAGTGTCGCCATCGTCATGATCGCGCTGTACGGACTGAGCGTGTTTTATTACCTCACCACGCAGAAAGGTCCGTTGGCCCGTGAAGCCGCGGTAGTAGAAGAGGACCACTGGAGCGTTCGCCGCTCGCTCATCACGCTGGGACTCGCCACCGCAGGTGTTGCCTTCCTCAGCGAGGTGCTGGTCGGCGCGGTAGAGCCAGTCGTCGAGACGCTGGGACTGACCGAGTTTTTCGTCGGCATCATCATCATCCCCATCGTCGGCAACGTGGCCGAGCACCTGGTCGCCGTCGAGGTGGCGATCAAGAACCGCATGGAGTTGAGCCTGTCCGTCTCGCTGGGTTCCAGCCTGCAAATCGCGCTGTTCGTCGCCCCCTTGCTGGTGTTCATCAGCCTGCTGTTCGACGACACCCTGCTGCTGATCTTCACCGACTTCGAGTTGATCGCCCTGTTCTCCGCCTCGCTGATTGCCGCACTCGTCGCCCTCGACGGCGAATCTAACTGGCTGGAAGGGGCGCAATTGCTCGCCGTTTACCTCATCATCGGGCTGGCCTTCTTCTTCCTGCCCAGCTGACGCTGACCGTCCCTGACAAACGAAGGAGCGCTCCTGCGTGGAACGCTCCTTTTCTTTTCGGTCCCTTGTGACAAAAGGCCGGTAGGGCAGCCGACCTATTCAGCGGGGTCAAGCAGGGCGAAAAGCCCCAGCGATCCCATGTTGGTGAACAGCAGCGGCGCGAGGAACGGCGCGCCCCGGATGAAGCGCTCGGTGACCACCGTCCCCTCCGCGATCAGGTTTTCCTCCACGTGCAGGACAGCGCCCACCACCCCCACCACGATCAGCAGGATCATCGCCGCCGTGTAGGTCGTCAGGTCGCCGCGTGTCGGCTCGTCCGCGGCGGCCAGCACGATGGGCACGACCGTGCCAAAGATGCCGACCACCGTCGGAAACCACAGCCAGGGGTTCTCGAACTGGACGCGGGCGTGGTCGAGCACGCTGCTGATAACCGTCGCCAGCGTACCCAGCCCCACGATGAAAAAGAAGGCTCGCGTCTTGCTGAAAGGCAACTGCAAGCGCCGCCCCCCCAACAGAATGAGGTTGCCGCTGTCAGCCGGGTCCTCGCGCCAGGCCGCGCTGATGCCCAGCCAGCCGGTCAGCGAGAACGTGAGCGGGCCTAACACCGGGGGTGCCCACACCAACAGGCTGACCGAAACCTGCTGTCCCGCCGGGCCACTTGGCAGAATGGCCCGCACGACGTGGAAGTACGCGCCCAGGAGTCCCACCACCACGCTCCCCACCAGCACGACGGTGGCGATGACCGTCGCCAGGGACCGCCTCCGCAGCGCGACCAGACCGGCCAGCAGAAGCAGCGCCCCGGCGACAGGGCCATAGATGATCGGAATCCACTCGTTGGGCACAATCGTCCCACTGATGCTGTGGGCCAGATAGATATCGATGCCGAGGAACACCTCGTTGACGGCGGCCATCAGCAGCATCAGCTGGTCGCGCGAAAGCGGCAGCCTGACCCGCGTCACCGGCGGGAAGACCGTTGCCAGATGGTACATGGCGGCAGCCCTACTCCGCCTCGGCCAGCTTCTCGTCCACCAGCGTCTGCAGCTCGGCCAGGTCGCTGAGCACCTCGTACGCGCCGTGCCACTGCGTGTAGTCGGGCCCCTGCATCCACACGCCGAACTTGGCCGTGCGGCCCCAGTGATGCCACAGTTCGAAGTAGACGAAGTCGATAGGCTCGTCGAACGCCTCGGCGGTCAGTAACTCCGCCTCCTGCGCGGGCGCGATGATCTCCCGGCTCTCCAACACCCAGTCATTCACCGCTTCGGTCGCGAGGTCGGCGTCCGTGTAGAATTCCTCGATGAAGTTGGCGTTGTGGCACTCCGCGCAGACCGCCTGCATGCGAATCTGGTTGTCCTGCCAGCTGGGTCGCCGCTCGCTGACCGGCGCGAACAGGTACCACGCCAGCCGGTCCCCCACGTCGTGGCTGGTACCCGTCGTGCCGAAGCCGCCGAAGTGGCAGGTCGAGCAGGTGGGCGCGGGGAAGTCCGCCACGGTCAGCGTGCCCGCCTCGGCCTCCCAGTTCCAGTCGTCGCTCGTCGTCGCGTAGGCGATGCCGTGCGGCGACTCCTGGTAGATTTCGAATTGGGGATGGTCAGGCCCGATGTGGCAGTGGTTGCAGGTTTCCGGCCTGCGCGCCTGTTCCAGGCCGAACTCGTGCCGCAGGTGGCACTGCTGGCACTCACCCACCGAGCCGTCGGGCTGCGGGATGCCGATGTTGTGGCAAGCCTCGCAGGCAAAGCGCGTGATCGCTTCACCCTCCTTCTCGAACAGCGCGTTTCGCATCTTGTCAGGAGCGTAACTGCCCTCTGGAATGCTTGCATACTGCTCCAGGTGATCAGGTGTCAGGTCCTCTGTGCCCGCGTAGGCGATGTACGCCGGCAGCGCGTGGCGGCTCTGGTTGAACTGGGCGACCTCCGTCGTGTGGCAACCCTCGCACATCGCCGGGGTCGGCTCGCCCAACACGTGGGTGCCTTCGTGCTCCACCGCGCCCGGATAGTCGCTGTCCACCTCGTGACAATCGCTGCAGGCCACCTCGGCGGCGGCCATCGTGCTGTGGCCGTACTGCTCGACGATGCCCGGCGTGGTGCGGCGGTGACAGACCACACACTCGTCGCGGCTGTTAGCCAGCGCGTCCACGCGCCCGGTTTCGGCAGGTGGCGCGGCGCTGCGCCCGATGACCAGCATGACCAGGGCCAACCCCAACACCACGATCACCGCCACCAGCCCGATGATAAGCGCTCGCGCTCCAGACAAGGGCTTCCGCGATTCGTTTTGGGCCATAGACTCCCCCCTCAACACTCGATACTCACAAATAACATATCCACAGGTCGAAAGGCGAACCTGCGAAAAAGCCATGCTTATGCGGTTATGATAATGTGAACGAATGCACAATCATATGATCTACATCATATAACCGTGATGAGGCAGGCAAAGAGCCACACGGCAGGTTGTGATTGTTTCGCACCGCAGGTCAGCCTATAAAGTCCGTCCGAACCCGGCGTCGGTGGAACGCCGGGCTATGATTAGTGTTGAGACTCCGAAATTGCGGATCCCGGGCAGCCCCTCTAACACTGGCAAGGCTCGCCGGTACCAACGAATGACAGGAGTTGGAAGCCAGGGATACGCTTCTAAAACTGGGAACACGGATTCACTGTGAATAATCTCAAAGCCCGCCCCTCGAACAATGCGCCGCAGTTCGTTTGGCCAGTAGTTCCTTGCCCTCAAGAACCTCATGACGAGTTTGCTTGGCAACCAGGGCAGGAATGGCACCGGCTTGTCTATAGCTATCCCAGCCAGACTCATACCGTGACCATCAAAAGGGAACCACCGATTCGGGGACACTAGGGCCAATACACCACCCGGACGCATAACGCGGCGTATCTCTCGCAGCGTTCCCACTTCGTCAATCACGTGGTCGAGCACCTCATTGAGAAGGACACCATCGAAAGAAGCACTGGGGAACGGCATATTCTCGGAAGTAGCGCAGCAGAAACTCACAGGGGACTGCGGAGAGCTCATTCTTTGAGCTCGACTTACCGGCTCAAATTCCACGTCAATGCCAAGGACGCGGTCCACACCCCACGAGTTCATAGCGAATGCGTAACCCCCAGTCGCGCACCCGCAATCTAACCATATCCCATGGAGCAAACCTCGTTCGCGGAGCTTGCCGAGCCGATATTCAAGATTTGCTGGCGTTGCCGTTGATCCACCACGTCCAAGGTGTCCAGGGAGGCGAGCCTGGGCGCGATTCTTGGGACTAGCTGCGTTCCATGCCATCTCAGTTGCAGCTTCCTCCAAGAGATTTTGCTTTTCCCCGCCACGTGACCTTGCCCCGTTTTAACGGGCACTTTTTGAAGGGTAGAAATACCATCTTCGAATTCCACTGGGGTCAAGTAGTCCAGCGTTAGCCGGGGGTGCCCAAAGGGAGGGTGGAAACGACAAACAGAGAAGCTTCTGAAGCGCAGAATAGCAAGAAGGCTGACCTTCAGGACACGCCTTTGGCCTCAGCGGTCCCCCGGACCAGCGCCACAAAATCCTCGGCTTTCAGCGAGGCCCCACCCACCAGCGCCCCGTCGATGTCGGGCTGGCTCATGAAATCGCTGACGTTGCCCGGCTTCACGCTGCCGCCATACTGGATGCGGATGGCCCCGGCCACCTCGCCCCCGTACAGGTCGGCCAGCGTGCCGCGCACCGACTGGCCGATGATGCGATTGGCGTCGTCGGAGCTGGCCGCTTTGCCCGTGCCAATGGCCCAAATCGGCTCGTAGGCGATCACCAGACGGGCCGCCTGTTCCGCGCTGACGCCCGCCATCGCGGCGCGCACCTGCCCGCTGACGAAAGTGTCGGTCTCACCGGCCTCGTTTTGTTCCAGGCTCTCCCCCACACAGACGATGGGCGTCAGGTCGTGCGCCAGCGCGGCCAACACCTTGCGATTCACCCCGTCGTCGGTCTCGCCGAAATAGCCCCGCCGCTCAGAGTGGCCGATGATGACGTACTGGCACAGTCCTTGCAGCATCGTGGGCGACACCTCGCCGGTGTAGGCCCCCTGTTCCTCCCAATACATATCCTGCGCGCCCACCCGGATACTGGACCCGGCGAGCGCGTCCGCCACCGCCGCCAGCGCGACGAAAGGCGGGCAAACAGCCTTGTCTACCCCTCCCACCTCGTCGAGCGGGCCGCGCAGGTCGCTGACCAGCGCTACGGCCTCGTCAATTGTCTTGTGCATCTTCCAGTTGCCCGCCAAAAATGGCGTTCGCATCAGTTTACTCTCCGTTTGTTATGGGAAGCAGCCGCGAAGCTCGCCTGGCACTTCGTCTCCAGGTCGAGGCGCGTCAGCTTCAAAGTCGCCCGGTCCGATCTCCTGGAGGAGGTTTTCGGCCTCTGCCAGGAGTCCAGGCGGGGTCTCAAGGGTCCGTACCACACAGGTAAGTTGCAGCCGGGCCTTCACCGGACGCCCCTTTTCCAGTTCGAGCAGTCCCATCGTGAAATGCGCCACCGGCGAGTTGGGCTGTGTCAGAATCGCATCGATGGCCAACCCTTCCGCCTCGTCCAGGTTGCCCTGGTGGGTCATGTGCAAAGCCAGCGCCGACCGGGGGAAGGCCAACTGGGGGAACCTGTCCACCAACCGGCGAACAGCCTCTTCGCCTTCGGGCGTCTCCATCGCCTGTAAAAGCGTCCAGAAGGCAACCTCTTCGGCCTCGGGGATGCCGTGTTGGGCGTACACGAGCCCGTAGAGCCTGGCCGCTGCCACGTAGTTCCCTTCCTCGTAGAAGGTGTCTCCCAGGTGGAACAGCGTATCGACGCTCAAGCCCTGCTCTATCGCTATCTCAAACTCCTCCTGGGCTCCTTCCTCGTTACCCTCCTCTCGAAAAGCAAGGGCAAGCTCCAGGTGCGCGCAGGCGTTCTCCGGGAACATCTCCGTCTGCTGGATAGCCAGGTCGACGGGCATGACCTCCAGGTCCTCTTCGATACAGCGACCTTCCGGCGGGGGTGGCTCCCCAAAGGGGAACTCTTCGGGTTCCGGCTCGACCACCGGTTCCTCCTCTTCAGCCACGCCGATGGTATCCTCGATCCCGGCCAGCGCCTCCCGGCGTTCCTCCGCCGAGCTGGCGATTGCCAGCGCCAGCAGACACAACACAGCCAACCCCAGGGCACCTCCCAGCACCAGGAGCCAACGGCGGCGCTTCTTCGGTCTGGCGGCGAGCGCATCCGTCGGCGAGGCCAGGACCGTACCGGTGCCCGACGTGGGGGGTGGAGGCGGTGGCGGTGCAACCGCCGCCGCTTGCGACAGGGGCACGGTGTGTGCGGCCTGGGCAAAGACCTCCGGCCCAGCCGCTTTCACGGCTGTGGCAAAGGCGTCGCCCAACTCACGCGCCGACGCGTAGCGATCATCCTGCTCTTTTGCCAGCGCTTTCAGCAGCACGCGTTCCACCTCTTCCGGCACGCTGGGATTGATGGAGCGAGGGGGCGGCAGCGGCGAGAAAATGTGATCGTGAATGATGGCGTAAGGCGTATCGGCGCTGAAGGGCACCCTGCCGACGGTGATCTCGTACAGCACCACACCCAGTGAATAGATGTCTGTCCTGGCGTCAAGCTCGCGGTCCCCACGCGCCTGTTCGGGCGACATATAGGCCGGGGTGCCGAGCATCATATCTTGCGAGAGCGTGCTCTCGCCCACCTGTGCCATGCGCGCCAGCCCGAAATCGGTCAGGAAAACACCGCCGTCGTCGTCCAGCATGATGTTGGAGGGCTTGATGTCCCGGTGCAGCACGCCCCGGCTGTGCGCGTAGGTCAGCGCGTCGCCGACCTTTTCGACCAGCATCACGGCTTCGCCGGGGCTTAGCGGTCCGCTCGCCAGCCGGGCCTTGAGCGTCTTGCCCTCGATGAAGCGCATCACCAGGTACGAATTGCCCTCGTGCTCGGCGTAATCGTAAACCGGCACGATGCTGGGATGCTCCAGCTTGGCGATGACCTTGGCCTCGCGCTGGAAGCGCTTCTCGAAATTCGGGTCTTCCTTGAAGACGCGATGCAGCACCTTGATCGCCACGTAGCGGTCGAGGCTGGCGTGGTACGCCTTGAAGACCGTCGCCATCCCACCCTGCCCCAGTTGGTCGAGGATTTTGTACGGTCCTACGTTCTCGCCTGGTCTGAACGCCATTGAGCCTCCCGGATATCACCTATACGTCGCCAATCCAGGCTATTATAGTCGCGAGCCAGCGTACAAACAACGGGGGCAATAGTCCCACCTTGGCGAGCCGGTTGGCGCATCTGCCGCTGGAGCGAAACACTCCGCCGGGGACACACGGTAGACGTGTGGGCGAACGCGTTCGTTCAACCTGCGAATTGACGCAAACGACGGGCGTATGCTACACTGCGGGTGTCGGATGGGGACTCTCGCCTAGAGCCGGGAGCGCAAAATCCGACGGACCTACAGGCAAATCCGCTTGAAAAACAGTTCCCGTGCCCCTCGTCACGTCGGACAGTGTCCGGTCACCGGTTTGTTGAGCGCGCCCCACTCTGGGAATGTCGAAAGCGGCATTCCCGCACCGCCTTCTTGACAGCGCGAAATCACAACCCGTGTGCACCGGCGTCTGAGACGAGCCAGGGGCCTTTTCACGTGGGTACTATTCACTTCCCCGCAGGGAAAAATGATACACAAAGGGAGGACGTTGCGATGACCTCAAATAACCTAAATAAGACCTCTCTCAACGCCTGGCACCGCGCCAACGGGGCCAGAATGGTGGACTTTGGCGGCTGGGACATGCCCGTGCAGTACGAGACCGGCATCCTGCAAGAGCACCTGGCGACACGCAAGTTTGGCGGGCTGTTCGACGTGAGTCACATGGGACGCTTCTGGATTAACGGGAGCAATCCGGTTCCCTTTATGCAGCACGTCCTGTCCAACAACTGCGAGTCGCTGGAACCCTGGCAGGCTCAATACACGCTGATCCCCGACGAGACCGGCGGGCTGATCGACGACACCTACCTCTACCGCGTCGGCGAGGACGACTACCTGCTGGTCGTCAACGCCTCGAACCGCGAGAAGGATTGGGACCATCTCCAGAAGTACCTCGCGGACTTCGAGGGCGTCACCCTGGAAGACCGCACCGCAGACCTGGCGATGATCGCCTTCCAGGGGCCGCTGGCCGGGCGGCTTCTGGAAAGCCTGCTTGACGGCGGGGTGCTGCCTGAACCCTTCCGCAACCGGATTTCTGAGATCACGCTTTGCGGAACCGAAGCCCTGGTAGCCAGAACAGGCTACACGGGCGAGCCGATTGCCTTCGAGTTGTTCGTCCCCGCCGACAAAGCCGAAGCCGTCTGGTCCACGCTGTACCAGGCAGGCAAGGACGAGGGCGTTCTCCCCGTCGGCCTCGGCGCGCGCGACACGCTGCGCCTGGAGGCAAGCTTGCCGCTCTACGGCCACGAGTTGGGCGCCAGCCCCGACGGCGAGGTCTTCCCGGCCTACGGCTTCCCGCTGACCAGGCTTGCCGTCAGCTTCTCAGAACGCAAGGGGGACTTTGTTGGACGGGAGGCGCTGGCTGCCCAATTCGAGGAGGTCAAGAAGATTCGCAGTGGGACCTACGAGCGTTCGGACGTACTGCCTCGTGTGGTGCAGCCGGTGGCGCTCCTCGACAAAGGCATCGCCCGCCAGGGTGACGAGGTCTTCGTGAACGGCCAGAAAGTCGGCATGGTGACCAGCGGCAGCGTGACGCCTTACTGGATATTCGAAGGTGAAGGCGCCACCATGAAGATCACCGACGAGCACGAGCGCCGCGCCATCACCCTCGCCTACCTCGACGCCGAATTGCTCCCCGACCAGGAGGTCGAGGTCGTCGTCCGGGACCGCCCCTTGCAAGCGCAGATCGTCCGCTGGCATGGCCGCTCCGAAGCGCCGCCCTACTTCCGCGCCATCCCGGTTGGCTGGGAAAAGCCGGAGTTCGAATCGGCTGTCGGCAAGGGCATCGAAAGGGCCGGTCTGGTCCTCAAGCGGGGTCTGGAGAACCACGAGTGGCGTCAGCGCCGCTGCATCAATCTCATCCCCTCCGAGATGACACCCTCGCCCCTGGTTCGTCTCCTCCAGGTCTCTGACCCGGTGGGCCGCTACGCCGAGCACAAAGAGTTGATTGCCGCCTTCGAGCAGGAAGTCTTCTACTATCAAGGAACCGAGTTGATCGCCTGGGTAGAGGAACAGTTGGCCGCAGAACTCAGGGATTTCCTGGGATGTTCGCTCGTTGAATCCCGCACCCTGAGCGGCCAGATGGCTAACATGACGGTGTTCAGCGGCTTCGTGGATTACAAGAACCGCCTGGACCGCCGCTGCGAGCCTCAGCGCATCAGCCTCGCCATGAATAACCACATCGGCAAGGGCGGCCACCTGAGCGCCCAGCCGATGGGCGCGCTCCGCGACTACGTCGCCAAGGACTGCGTCACCGAGCGCTACGCCGTGGTCAACTTCCCCGTTCGCGCCGACAACCCCTACAAGATCGACCTGGACGAAACCGCAGTGCTGCTGGAGGACCTCAACCCGGAGATCATCATCCTGGGCAAGAGCATGGTCATTCACCCGGAGCCTGTCGCCGAAATCCGCGAGCTGGTCGCCGGCAAGCAACCCCGGCCCATCATCATGTACGACATGGCCCACGTCCTGGGGTTGATAGGCCCGCACTTCCAGCAGCCGTTCGCCGAAGGGGCCGACATCGTGACCGGCTCGACCCACAAGACCTTTTTCGGCACCCAGCGCGGCCTCGTCAGCGCCGACTTCGAGGAAGACACGCCCGAATACGAACTCTGGGAGGCCATCCAGCGGCGCGCCTTCCCCGGCATGGTCAGCAACCACCATCTGGGGACCCTGCTGGGGCTGCTTCTGGCCGCCATCGAAATGAACGCCTTCAAGGAAGAATACCAGCCCCAGGTGATTCGCAACGCCAAGGCCTTCGCCCGCGCGCTCAAGGACCAGGGCCTCGATGTCCAGGGCGACCCGGCTGTCGACTTCACCGAAACGCACCAGGTCATCGTCAACGTCGGCTACGCCACCGGCTGCGAAACCGCCCAACACCTGGAGCGCAGCAACATCGTGACCAACTACCAGGCCATCCCCAGCGACGAAAGCTTCACCGCCAGTTCGGCGGTGCGGCTCGGCGTCTCCGAGATGACCCGCTTTGGCATGAAAGAACCCGACTTCGAAATCCTGGCCGTGCTCTTCGCCGATGCCGTCAAGAACTGCAAGGACGTGGGCGGCGAGGTCGCTGCTTTTCGCGAGAAATTCCAGGACATGCACTACTGCTTTGACGAGAAGGATTTCGGGCCGTTCAAGGAGAAACTGCTGGCAACCTTCTGAGGATTCAACCGGCAAAGACTGTCCGGCTGACAATAAAACAGGGATAGTCTGACGACGCGTAGACAAGGGGCTTTCCAGCCCCTTGTTTTCCAAACACAACCCAATCCTCGAACGCGCCATACAAAAGCGGGGCGAGGCCCAGGCAGCGACGATGCTGTGAAGGGGACCTCACCCCGGCGCGAAAGTATACCGTATTTCTGGATTTTGGCGAGGTAATCGGACCCACGCACTTCCCGCGCGGTCACCGATCATTCAACGCCGCCAGGCCGGGCAGCGTCTTACCCTCCAGCATCTCCAGGCTGGCCCCGCCGCCCGTGCTGATGTGGCTCATCCGCTCGGCCAGCCCCGCCACGCGCACCGCCGCCGCCGAGTCCCCGCCGCCGATGATCGTCGTCGCCCCCTGGTCGGTCAGGTCGGCTACCAGTTCCGCCAGCGCCGTCGTGCCCTTCGCGAACGGCTCCATCTCGAACACGCCCACCGGCCCGTTCCACACCACCAGCTTCGCCCCGACGAGCTCCTCGCGATAGCGTTCGATCGTCTTCGGACCCACGTCCATCACCTGCCAGCCGTCCGGCACGCCCCCGTCGGGGATAGACACCGTTTGCCTGTTGGCCTCCGCCGAGAACGCGTCCGCGATCACGCTCTCGACCGGCAGCACCAGCTTGTCGCCAGCCTGTTCCAGCGTGCGCCTGGCGATGTCGAGAACGTCGTCCTCTACCAGCGAATCGCCCATCGCCAGCCCTTGCGCCTTGAAAAACGTGTTCGCCATCCCCCCGCCGATGAGCAGCTTATCGGCCTTACCCAGCAGGCTCTCGATCACCTGAATCTTGCCCGACACCTTGGCCCCGCCCAGAATGGCCACGAAAGGCCGGGCCGGGTCGGCCAGCGCGTTGTCCAGGTACTCGATCTCCTTCTCCATCAGCAAACCGGCCACGGCAGGCAGCAGTTGCGCCACCGCCTCGGTGCTGGCGTGCGCCCGGTGCGCCGACCCAAAAGCGTCGTCGACGTACACGTCGCCCAGGCGGGCCAGTTGCGCCGCGAAACCGGCGTCGTTCTCGGTCTCCTCCGGGTGAAAGCGCGTGTTCTCCAGCAGCAATACCCCGCCCTCCGGCAGCGCGTCGGCGGCGCTCTCGGCCTCCGGGCCAACGCAGTCCGGGGCGAAACGTACCTCGCGCCCCAGCAAGTCGGCCAGCACCGACGCAACCGGCCCCAGCGAGAACTTCATATTGCGCTCGCCCTTGGGCCGCCCCAGGTGCGACATCAAGATCAGGCGCGAGGCCCCGCCGTCGAGAATCGCTTGCAGCGTAGGCAGCGCCGCCCGGACGCGCGTATCGTCGGTCACGCGCTCCCCCTCCAGCGGCACGTTGAAATCCACCCGCACCAGCACTCGCTTGCCCTTCAGGTCAACGTCACGGATTGTTTTCTTGTTCATCGTGTTCTCTCTCCCGCAAATTTCCTTGTCTTCTGTTCAGAGGCACAACCCCTTCGCCGCCTCGCCAGAATAAAATCTTAGAGCACGCGACATTTCCCTCCCTCTTTAAGGGGGACTCCAGTCCAGCGTAAGCTGGGGGGTGTCCGAGCGTGAGCGAGGACGGGAGGGGGTGGTAGTCCCCAACACAAAAACAGGGCGGCGTCGTTCGCGCTGACACCGCCCTGACATATGCAAACGCCCTACAGGCTCTTGCCCATCATCACGGCTAGATCGGTGCAGCGCACGGCGTAGGCCCACTCGTTGTCGTACCAGGTGACGACCTTCGCCATGTTACCGCCGATGATCTGCGTGAACTGGGCGTCGACGATGCTGGAGCGCGGGTCACCTTTGTAGTCCACGCTCACCAGCGGCTCCTCGCTGAGTCCCAGAATACCCTTCAGCGCGCCCTTCTCGGCGTCGCGGAAAGCCTGCAGCAAATCGTCGGTCGTCGTCTCCTTGTCCAATTCGGCCACGAAGTCCACCACCGATACCGTCGGCGTGGGCACGCGCAGCGCGTAGCCGTCGAACTTGCCTTCCAGGTCGGGGATGACCAGCGAAACCGCCCGCGCCGCGCCCGTCGTCGTCGGGATGATGTTGAGCGCCGCCGCCCGCGCCCGCCGCAGGTCCTTGTGCGGCAGGTCCAGAATCTTCTGGTCGTTGGTGTAGGAGTGGATGGTGGTCATAATGCCCTTGCGGATGCCGAACTTATCGTGGACCACCTTGGCCGCCGGGGCCAGGCAGTTCGTCGTGCAGCTGGCGTTCGACACGATGTGGTGGCTGCCGGGATCGTACATGTCGTCGTTGACGCCCAGCACCATCGTCAGGTCAGGCTCCTTGGCAGGCGCGCTGATGATGACCTTCTTCGCGCCCGCTTGCAGGTGCTTGCCCGCCCCGGCCTGGTCCCTGAAGACACCCGTCGATTCGACCACGATCGCCACACCCAGGTCGCCCCAGGGCAGCTTCTCCGGGTCGCGCTCCGAGAAAGCCTTGACGACCGTCCCGTCCACGCTCAAGCCATCCGCCGTCACCTTCACCTCGCCGGGAAACCGCCCGTAGAGGGAGTCGTACTTGAAAAGGTGGGCCATCGTCTCCAGGTCGCCCAGGTCGTTGAAGGCCACCACTTCCAGTTCGTCGGGGTGATACTCCAGGATCGCCCGCAGAACCTGCCGCCCGATGCGCCCAAATCCGTTAATACCAATGCGTGTTGCCATGAGAGTCTCCTTGCAAGGTTCAATCAATAAGCTTGAGCGGAGGCGTGTGTCTCGTCCAGCACAGTCATCAGCGCCGCCGCGAGTTTGTTTGTGTCGTGTCGCCACAGCCGTTTGTTGTCGATCAGGTCTGTGCGATAGATGCTGAGATTGCCGTTCATGCCGGGCGCGCCCTCGCCGTCGATACTGACGAACTCGAAATCGGCGTCGTCGGGCAGCGTGGGAAACCGGTTGTTGACCAGCACCGTCTGGAACAGCCCCGGCCCGACGTGCTGTTCAATCGCGCGCACGTGATCCTGCGCGTTGAAGCCCTCCGTCTCGCCGCGCTGCGAGGCGATGTTGCAGACGTAAACCTTCCGCGCGGCGCTGGCCCGCACCGCCTCGACGATGCCCGGCACCAGCAGGTTAGGCAAGATGCTGGTGAACAGGCTGCCCGGCCCCAACACGATCAGGTCCGCCGCCAGCAGCGCGCGCACCGCGTCGGGGTAGGCCCGCGCCCGGTCCGGCTGGAGATAGACCCGCCCGATGGTGCCCGCCGTCTCCGGGATGACCGACTCGCCCGCCACCCGGCTGAGCGTCCCGCTTTCCTCCTCGCGCATCTCGGCCATCAGCGTCACCTGTTCCAGCGTGGAGGGCAGCACCTGCCCTTGCACCGCCAGCACCCGGCTGCTCTCGACCAGCGCCTGCTCGAAACTGCCGGTGATGCCGCCCAGCGCGGTGATGAACAGGTTGCCGAAGCTGTGGCCCTCCAGCCCGCCCTGCCCGAAGCGGTACTGGAAAAGCTGGGTCATCAGCGCTTCGTCGTTCGCCAGCGCGGCGATATTGTTGCGAAAGTCGCCCGGCGGCAGCACGCCCAGGTCGCGCCGCAAGCGCCCCGAACTCCCGCCGTCGTCGGCCACGGTGATGACCGCCGTCAGGTTGGCCGTGTAAGCCTTCAATCCGCGCAGCAGCGTCGGCAGCCCGGTCCCGCCGCCCACGGCCACGATCTTTGGCCCGCGCGAGCGCCTGCGGTGAGTCACCACCGCCTCGACGACGGTTTGCCCCGGCTGGGCAAAGGGTGCCAGCAGCGAGCGATTCAACTGCACCACCGCCACCACGATCGCCGCTATGCCCACCCCACCGACGATCCCCCCCCGCACCAGACCGGGCAGCCCGCGCAACGTCAGCACGTAAAAGAAAGGGGGCAGCGGTTGGCCGCGGTACAGGTCGACCAGCAGGAAGGCGATACCCAAACCCAGCAAGGTCACCCCTGCGATAAACAGGCCGATCCATCTCTTCACGCCGATGCCCGGCGTGAGCCATTTTAGGAGGGATTTGTTAGATGCTCTCGACAAGACTTGCAGCCCGGACGCCCAGAGGCGACAACTTACAAACGTGCTCACTAACCATCTCGTGCGAATCATAGCATGCCCGCAGTGGACCGTCAAAGCAAGGGCACAAATGTGATTTAGGGCAAGAGGCATTGTCGGCTGGCGGGATTGGTGTTACAAAAGAGGGCAACCGTTCACCACTTATCTGGGAGCTTGAAATGGCAGACTTCGACCTGATGCGCCGCCTGGCCCGCGAGCAGGGCGGCAAGATGATTCTGCTGGTCATGGATGGCCTGGGCGGGCTGCCCCGCAAGCTCGGCGGCCCCACCGAACTGGAAGCCGCCGACACGCCCCACCTGGACGAGTTGGCCGCGCAGGGCAGCAACGGCCTGAGCATCCCCATCACGCGCGGCGTCGCGCCGGGCAGCGGCCCGGCTCACCTGGCGATGTTCGGCTACGACCCCCTCACCTACGAGGTGGGGCGCGGCGTGCTGTCCGCGCTGGGCGTCGGCGTCGACATCGGCCCCACCGACGTGGCGGTGCGCGGCAATTTCTGCACCGTCGACGGGAAAGGGTTGGTGACCGACCGGCGTGCGGGCCGCATCGCCACCGAGATCGGCGCAGCGCTGTGCGAAAAGCTGAAGGCCATCTCGCTGCCCGGCGTCACGGTGGAAATCCAGCCCGTCAAGGAGTATCGCTTCGTGCTCGTCTTTCGCGGCGACGGCTTGAGCGGCGCGGTGCACGACACCGACCCGCAGGCCACCGGCGTCGCCCCGTTGCAGGCCGAGCCGCTGAACGACAGCCCGCAAGCCGCCAAGACCGCCGATCTGGCGAACCAGTGGCTGGCCGAAGCCGCCAAAATCCTCAAGGACGAGCACCCCGCCAACATGGCCCTGCTGCGCGGCTTCGCCCAGGACCCCAACCTGCCCAAGTTCGCCGACGTGTACAAACTCAAGGCCGCCTGCGTGGCCGTCTACCCCATGTACAAAGGCGTCAGCAAGCTGGTCGGCATGGACGTGATTCCTAGCGACGAACACGACACCCCCGCCGACGAGTTCCGGCGCGTCGCGGAAATCTGGGACGACTACGACTTCATCTTCTGCCACATCAAGCCCACCGACAGCCGGGGCGAGGACGGCGACTTCGACGCCAAGGCAGCCGTCGTCGAGGAGGTCGACGCCGCGCTGCCCATCCTGACCGACCTGAAGCCCGACGTGCTCCTCGTCACCGGCGACCACTCCACGCCCGCCACCTGGCGCGCGCACTCCTGGCATCCCGTCCCCACGCTGCTGTGGGCGCCCGCCACCCACATGCCCGATCTCGCCGAAGCCTTCGGTGAGCGCCAGTGCATGGCGGGCGCGCTCGGCCAGTTCCCGGCCACCGACATACTGCCGCTGATGCTCGCCCATGCGGGCCGCCTGGAGAAGTTCGGCGCGTAGATTTGAGGCCACCGATGACAGACGAAGCAGACTTGTTCCAGATCGTCTGCGCCCTTTTGCTTGCGGGAAACGCAGATGGGGCCGAAAGCGAAATTCTGTCCAAGTGGCCTTTGGAGCCGGGACATGAATATGAGCGCCAGGAAATCCCGCCCTCTCAGCAACTCGAAGTTTTCGAGCGTGATCAGTTCACATGTCGATACTGTGGGAGACGAACTGTTTTTGTTGGAACGCTTCGGCTCCTGAGTGTGGCGATGCCTGATGTCTTCCCACACCATCCGAACTGGACATATGGAAAATCACACCAGGCATATCGGAGCATATCCGCTACTTGTGACCATGTGGTGCCATTAGCGCGCGGCGGCACGAACCAGACTGAGAACCTTGTCACAGCTTGCTACCGGTGCCAGTCAGTAAAAGGCTCCTGGATGCTTGACGAGTTAGGCTGGAGTTTGTCCGAGCCCACTAAGACCAAGTGGAATGGATTGATAGACTCTTTTGTCGCCTTGATGGACCAGCTTGCGTTTCAGAATGCGACGTACCAGCGATGGTATAGATTGATTACTAAGCGAATTGCAGAAGCATCCGGATAAGAGCTGGATGCGGCATGCGGTAGAATTGTTGGGTATGAAGCTCCCAGGCACCCGCGTCTATATGGTAGGGAGCGATACAGTCCATGACGTGCTGAACGATGACAACGCCAAAGGTTAACCGATGAGCGACACACACGACACCTTCGGGGCGCGCGCCCCTTTCGACACCGGCAGCGGGGGGGCCGACATCTACCGCCTCGACAAATTAGAGAAGGACGGCGTCGGGAACATCTCCCGCCTGCCCTTCTCCATTAAAATCCTCCTCGAATCCCTGTTACGCCACGAAAACGGCTTCGAGGTCACCCCCGACGACATCGCCAATTTGGCTGGTTGGAACGCCAAGCAACCCGCCGCCGTCGAACTGCCCTTCAACCCGGCCCGCGTCATTTTGCAGGACTTCACCGGCGTCCCCAGCCTCGTTGATCTGGCCGCCCTCCGCTCCGCCATGCAGCGTTTGGGCGGCGACCCGGCCCTCATTCAGCCGCAAATCCCGGTGGATTTGGTCATCGACCACTCCATCCAGATCGACCACTTCGGCATCCGCGAGGCCCTACGCCTCAACGCCGAGATCGAGTTCCAGCGCAACCGCGAGCGCTACGAATTTCTGCACTGGGGCAAGAACGCCTTCGACAACTTCCGCGTCGTCCCGCCCGCCACTGGCATCGTCCACCAGGTCAACCTGGAATACCTGGCCCCCGTCGTCACCCGGCGCGATGGCCTCGCTTTCCCCGACAGTTTAGTCGGCACCGACTCCCACACGCCGATGATTAACGGCCTGGGCGTCGTCGGCTGGGGCGTCGGCGGCATCGAGGCCGAGGCCGTCATGCTCGGCCAGCCCATTTACATGCTCACCCCGGAGGTCATCGGCTTCAAGCTCTACGGCGAGTTGCCCGAAGGCGCCACCGCCACCGATCTGGTCCTGCTCGTCACCCAGATGCTCCGCGAGAAAGGAGTCGTCGGCAAGTTCGTCGAGTACTACGGCCAGGGCCTCTCCAACATGAGCGTCCCCGACCGCGCCACCATCGGCAACATGTCCCCGGAGCAGGGCGCGACCATCGGCTACTTCCCCATCGACGCCCGCACGCTCGACTACATGCGCCTCACCGGGCGCGCCGAGGAGCAGATCGAACTCGTCGAGCGCTACGCCAGGGAACAGGGCCTCTTCCGTACCGACGACACCCCCGACCCCGCATTCACCGACACCCTGGAACTAGACCTGGGCACCGTCGAGCCGAGCCTGGCCGGGCCAAACCGCCCCCAGGACCGCATCCCCCTATCCGAGATGAAACCGGCCTTTCACCAGACGCTCACCGCCCCCACCGCCGAGCGGGGTTTTGCCCTGCCCGCCGACGCCCTGGGCCGCACCGCCACCGTCACCAGCGACGGCGACCGCTACGACCTGGGACACGGCGCGCTGGTCATCGCCGCCATCACCAGTTGCACCAACACCTCCAACCCCTCCGTCATGCTGGCGGCGGGCCTGCTGGCGAAGAAAGCCGTCGAGCGCGGCCTGAGCGTCCCGCCCTACGTCAAGACCAGCCTCGCGCCCGGCTCGCGCGTCGTCACCAACTACCTGGAGAAAGCGGGCCTGCTGCCCTACCTGGAGCAGCTTGGCTTCTACGTCGTCGGCTACGGCTGCACCACCTGCATCGGCAACAGCGGCCCCCTGCCCGCCGAGGTCGCCCAGGCCGTGCAGGAAGGCGAACTGGTGGCCGCCTCGGTTCTCAGCGGCAACCGCAACTTCGAGGGCCGCATCCATCCCTTCGTCAAGGCCAGCTATCTCGCCTCGCCGCCCCTCGTCGTCGCCTACGCGCTGGCGGGCAGCACCGACGTCGACCTCGTCGACGACCCCCTCGGGGCAGACGCCGACGGTCAGCCGGTCTACCTGCGCGACGTATGGCCCACGCAGGAAGAGATCAACCACGCCGTCGCCACCTCGGTCAGCCCGCAGCAGTTCAAGGAGCGCTACGCCGACGTGTTCGACGGCAACGACACCTGGAACGCCATCGGCGGCGTGGACGATCAGGTCTACCGTTGGGACCCCGACTCCACCTACATTCAGGAGCCGCCCTTCTTCCTCGACCTGACGCCCGACCCCCAGCCCATTAGCGAGATTCACGGCGCGCGCGTGCTGGCCCTTTTGGGCGACTCGGTCACCACCGACCACATCTCGCCCGCCGGAGCCTTCTCGCCGGACAGCCCCGCCGGGCAGTATCTCGTCAGCCGGGGCGTCGAGCGCAAGGATTTCAACTCCTACGGCTCGCGGCGCGGCAACGACCGCGTGATGACGCGCGGCACCTTCGCCAACATCCGCCTCAAGAACCTGCTCCTGCCCGGCACCGAGGGCGGCGTCACCGTCCACCTGCCCGGCGGCGAGCAGATGACCATCTTCGAAGCCGCCCAGCGCTACAAAGCCGAGGGCACCCCGCTGCTCGTGCTGGCCGGAAAAGAGTACGGCTCCGGCAGCTCGCGCGACTGGGCCGCCAAGGGCACCCTCCTGCTGGGCGTCAAAGCCGTCATCGCCCAGAGCTACGAGCGCATCCACCGCTCCAACCTGATCGGCATGGGCGTGCTGCCCCTGCAATTCAAGGACGGCGAGAGCGCCGAGTCGCTTGGCCTGACCGGCCGCGAGGTCTTCCACGTCGAGGGCCTCTCCGACGACCTCCAACCCGGCCAGGAAATCACCGTCCGCGCCGAGCGCGACGACGGCACGGCCACCGCATTCACCACCGTCGCCCGCATCGACACCCCCGTCGAGGTCAACTACTACCGCAACGGCGGCATCCTGCACACCGTCCTGCGGCACATGCTTCGAGGAGGCGACTGACCCCTCATTCAACCCCGCGCTGTCAAAGGGGCGATCGGCGCATCGCCCCTTATTGGGCTGCGGTGGATTGAATAATGCTTGCAGGGAATTGAGTTCCACTTGATTATTTGTTTCTTATAACTTATTACTTATTACTTATAACTTTCTGTTTATGACTTATAACTTATGATAGTTGACAGATTCCCACAGAGGGATGAGAATTCCTATGTGGATTGATTTCTTTGTTACGAAGGCTTGATATATCATGTCCAAAAACTCGCCTCGTCCCGGAATTCGGGTCAGGAAGACGCTCGTCCGTGGCGCCTCCATTGGTGCAACGCTTGTCGCCAGCCTGGTGCTGGTGAGCGTTGCGCTGGCCGACATTGAGATACCGGTGCTTGGCATCCCGGTGTTTGTCCAGACCAGTGGGCGGCTGGCGCCGCTGGGCGTCGGTGACTACCGCACCAACGCCCCGGCTGGCGACGACGGCGATGCTGGCGACGACCTGCCTCACGAGATTGTAATCAACGTGAGCTGCCTGCCAGACGCCGTCGTCCGGTTCGACCTGTTCGACCCCGAAGTCTATCGGGAGTCCTTCGCGGCGCCAACCATCGACGAGCCGCGCACCGGTGCGCAAGTCATCGTCGGGGACTGCCGCACCACCGGGGATTGCGACCCCACCACGTTCACACTCGTGGCCCCCTCAGGCGCGACGATCGCCACCCAGACGTACAGCCCCGCCGCGGCGACCGACGAGCAGTGGGTCACCCTGTCGACGGTCACGCTGCCCGCCGCCCCGGTGCTGGGAACCGACTGCGGCACGTATACGCTCCGTTCGCAGACCGGCGACCTGACGCAGCCCGCCACTCAGGCCCTCAATAACGACGACAACGCTTGGCGCTTTCGTCTGGTCGGCGTGGACGACGGGTCCGGCAGCGCCTTTCCTGTAGAAGACGGTCCCGACGCCCTGCCAGGCACGGGTGACGAGTTATGGGTAGGTTTGCAGGCGGTCTCTTACCAGCACCTCAGCCCTTCGGAGCCGAGCTGCCAGGACTTCTACTGGTTCGCCGACTTCGGCGAGACCAACATGTCCATGGCCAACTTCGACATGGACGGCAACGACTCGGTCACGTACGTCACGCCCAGCGGGACGAACATCACGGGAACGGTCTCCAGTCCGACGGTCTGGAACGATACAGCCCCTCAGCAGGAGGCGCGACCAACCTTCGCGCAGATGGATAGCTTCAACCCGCCCGGTGACGTGACTGGCGACGCCATCGCCAGCCCCGAGGCGGGCCTGTGGGACGCGACGGTCTGCGTGAACAATGAAAACCAGTATTCGATGGAGGTGCCCAACAACACCGTCTTTCTGACCCTGCCGCAGCTTCCGGACGTGACCATCGCCAAGACAGACGGCGTCACCACGGTCAGCTCGCCGGGCACGACCACCTACACCATCACGCTGACCAACGTCGGCCTCGGCGGCGCGATGCCCCTGCCCGGCGCCGCCCCTGAGGTTGTGGATCAGCTCCCGGTGGGAATGTCCTACTCAAGCTGCACGGTCAACGCCCCGCTGGTCGGCACCTGCACCGATGCAGGCGGGGGCACCATCGAGATTCAACTTCAGGCCCAGAGCGCGACCGTACCGGCCTACCTGCCGGGTTCGACCAACGCCCCCGACAATGAGGGCACCATCACCGTGGTGGCGGATGTAGACCCTGGGCTGGCCCCCGGGACCTCCCTGACCAACACCGCTACCGTGGACTTCACCGACATATACGGCAACAACCACGAGCCCAATTCGGCCAGCGACGTCGACTTCGTCGTCGGGGGTGCCAGCGCTGACTTGTCGCTCGACAAGAGCGTGGATGACACCACGCCCTCAGTCGGCCAGACCATCACCTACACGCTGACCGTCACCAACGTCGGGCCGGACGACGCCACCGGCATAGAGGTCACCGACGTGCTGCCTGGTGGGGTGTTGTTCGATTCGGCCACCCCCAGCCAGGGCACCTATGACAGCGGCACAGGAATCTGGGCCGTAGGCAACCTCGCCGCCGACACCAGCGCCTCGCTCCTGCTTGAGGTCATCGTCAATGCCAGCGGCAGAATCACCAACTACGCCCAGATCTCAGCCGTCGACCAACTCGATCCCAACTCCTCGCCGGGCAACGACAGCACCGACGAAGACGACGACGACACCGCCGTCATCAACGTTGGTGGTGGCGGTGGTGGTGGCGGCGGTGGTGGCGGTGGCGGCGGTGACGGCGATCCCGATCCCGCTGTCGAACCGCCGCCCGTCACTGAGGACCTGCCGCTGCTGCTGCCCGAGCTGGGCTACCGGCCCGTCGAGGAGCCGCAGCCAGCACCTGTCCGGACAATCCTGCTGGCCCTGCTTTTCATTGCGGGCGGCCTTGCCGCGCTCGTAGGCGTCTACGCCGCCACCCAGCGCACGCAAATGGAGTGACAGGCTTCCAAACCGGACCTGTGTCCAGCGTGCCCACCAGCCGTGGGGTGCTGGTTCAAGTCCAGTCCTCGCCACCTCCTGAAACGGCCTGAAAAGGGCCGTTTTTTGTTTCAAATCTACGCAAATCTACGGGAGAGGACAGTGTACGCAGCTCCTTCTGCCTGTCCTCTGTGAGCCAGGGTCTACGTGTCCTTTGCTTGTCCTGTTTCATCATCAAGAAGGTGAGTTATCGGAGAGTGTCTTTCATGCTTGCGCGATAGCTCTTCGGTGGAGTACACGGCGTAGAAGTCCTTTGTCACCTTCACGTCCGTGTGACCCATCAGATCTGAGAGGGTGCCCAGATCCCCACCATTGAGCAGGTATTGCCGTGCAAACCCATGGCGAAACGAGTGCGAGTTGATCCGCCCCGTGACCCCGGCTTTCTCCCCTCGCCGTCGTAGAAGCTGACGCACGCCGGAGTCAGTCAGCGGAGCCTGAGACGTGATGCTCCTGAAAACATGATCCTCCTCATCCCCAGGCCGTGCTTTGAGCCATGCCCTGAGCGCCTCCCCGGATGTGAGTCTATACAAGCCTGTCAAAGCACGAGTTGACCATATCTCATCACGAACGAGCAAGCCTCCGGTCTAGTCTCCAGTGTCCTGCGCCAAGAAGCTATCCTTTTGTAACGGGTCTTTTTGGGGAACCTTTACCCTTTTCTTCAGCTTATCCGGCATAATGGAACCAAGTCTTTCAAACGGGCGCCAAAATGCAGAGACGCTAAGCGAACGGGACATCGAGGTCATATCGAGCGCAACAGTCTCGACGACGCTAAAGCATCTCTGGCTGGACGATATGACAATGAGCTGAAATGTACTGATGTGAGCGAGGTACCAAGACGTGTTAGGAGAAAAGTACTGGCATGCCGTGTTCAACCGTACCCAAACTCCTAAGACTGGGGTATACAGTTAAGGGACAAAAGCAGGCCCTTTCCTGATTCGGCGTTGCAGAGGTGACCACAATGAGCGTCGTCAAGAGAAAGTCGACCCGCCGCTTCAGGACCATAACTGCGGCGGCACGGGAAGTAGGGATTGCCGAAGTGCTCGTGCGGAAATGGGTTCACCAAGGAATCCTGAGGACCTATGCCAACCCCCATCCCGGCAACCCCGAGGCGCTTGTGGACAAGAACGAGCTGCTAGACCTGTTGTCTGCAACCCGGCCTTCCGAGGACCCGCCTGACGGCGTACAGATGGATGGTGAGCATGGCTGACCCTCGGAACTCCGGGGCGGATCGACCGGACACCAATCAAGGTAGGCAAGAGTCACTCGGTCGGGGCCGATATAAAGATAAATCGCTGGAGGAGCTCATTGATATGTTGGACGAGCTTGTCCTTGAGATAAAGTCGAGAAAGAGTGAGATCACCCAGGTAATCAGCAGAGCCCCCAAACCAGAGTTCCCCCGCGAGGCGTTGAAGAGCGAAGCAACCCACTTCGTCAGATTGCCCAGGTCCACAAGTAACCTGCTTCCCGAGGACGATGCTCTTGCCTGGCGTATCGTCTTGCAAAGCTCGCAGCACGGTCACAAGCCTCTGAACCTGGAAATCTATGATGACATTATTATTGGGCGGACGCAGGAATACATCGTACCGGACCTTGATTTGACCGAGTATGATGCCCTGGAACGAGGAGTGTCCCGGCAGCACGCGCTGCTGCACCCCACCGAGGAGGGTCTTGAGATCGTTGACTTGCTCAGCTCGAATGGGACCTATGTCAACGAAGTCAGACTCGAGAAGAGTGAGCATCAGATGCTGAAAGACGGCGATGTGCTGTCGTTCGGGCTGTTGCACTTCAAGCTCACGATAGTCGGCCAACCAGACTCTCCCCAGGCGGGGAAAGAGGCCCAACCATAAGCGACGAGTCAAGCAGAGCACACGCCGAGACGAGCGGATACAGTACCGGTAAACTCGCTGCAGAGTCGCCAAACTGGGAACAAGTACAATCATGGCTGAACAAGACACAGTTCAAAGAGCCATTGAACTGGCCAAGGCTGGCCAGGAAGCCGAGGCTCTTGAGATTGTCGTCCAGGTACTGAAGGAGGACCCAGACCAAGTCAGGGCCTGGGCGACACTGGCCCGCCTGATCGAACCGAAAGACCCATCGCAGGCCATCTTCGCGCTGAAGCAGGTTCTGCGCCTGAGGCCCGACGATGCCTGGGCACGCGAGAACCTCGCCCGGCTGAAAGGCGATTCGGGCGACGATGTCATCCCGCTCTGGTTGATCGCCGCCGTAGCGACCATCGCCGGGGCTGCCCTGCTGTTGCTCTTTGTATTCACACGTCCCATGCGCCAGGACACACAGCCCGAAGACGCCAGCCCCCTGGCGGAGCGGGCCGATCCCGCCCTGCAGCAGGTCGCCGACCTACCGATGAGTGACTGCCGGGCCATCATCGAACAGGCGCTGCTCGTCTCCGACGAGACCTGCCAGCGCATTGGCCGCAACGAGGTCTGCTACGGCAATCTGACGGTGGCCGCGGACCTGGCCCCCGACATCCCGCAACGCTTCCAACTGGTGGGGGACGTGATCCCTGTCGAAAGCGTGCGCGCCCTATACGCCTCACCGCTCAACCCGGACGCTCGCGAGTGGGGCATCGCCGTCTTCAAACTGGATGCGATCATGCCGGGCACCATGCCCGGCCAGACGGCCACCTTCGTGGTGTACGGCAACACCTCATTGCAGAATGCGTCGGGCGACATGGGGGCCATCTACTTCTCGACAGGCTACGGCACGATCACCTGCGACGAGGTGCCTTTTGACGGCATCCTGGTGCGCACACCAGAAGGCGGGACGGTGGCCTTCCGGGCCAACGGTGCAGACATCATGATTGGGGGCACTACCGTCCTGGAATCTCAGCCGGACGGCGACATGACGGTCAGCGTGCTGGAAGGCAGTGGGACAGTAACCGCAGGCGGATCGGAGCAGCCCGTCGCAGCGGGCAATCGGGTCAAGGTCCCGCTGGGCGGTGACGGTGGCCTGGATGCTGTGGGACCACCCTCCGGCCCCCAGGCGCTCCCCTCCCAGTCCGACGCTTGGCGGTGCATGTTCCTCGGCGTGAACTGCCCGTCGGAGGACCAGTTGGCGGAGGGGCAGCCCACCAGCACCCCCGTGCCGCTCGACCCCAACCTGCCGACCAACACACCCGTGCCGGTTCCTCCCGGCCAGCCCACGAATACCTCGGTGCCGCTGCCGACCAACACGTCCGTTCCGCGTCCGACGAATACATCTGTACCGCGCCCAACGAACACGCCCATGCCAGCAGCGCCCGGCCAGCCGACCAACACGCCGGTGCCCGCCCCAACCAAGACACCCGTGCCCGCCCCGACTAAGACGCCGGTGCCCACCAAAACCAACACGCCCGTGCCTACCAAAACCAACACCCCTGTGCCTACCAACACGCCCGCGCCCACCAACACGCCGCAAACAGGCACCTGCTCGGACATCAGTCTCTCCTGGTCTGGCGACGCGGAATTGGACATCAGCAACGATTATGGCAGCGACATCATCCTGACCGAGATTGATATCACCTGGCCTGCCAGCAACGGAGTGCTGAGGCAGATCAAGCTGGGGAATCCTGCACTGTGGGCCGGAACAAAGAATCCTCCGTCAACCACGGTCACGCTTACACAAGATCCCGAAAAGCGCACTGTGGCCGATGGCGCGACGAAGACCCTGCGGTTCGTGTTCGAGAATCCTGCCGCCTCGTCCGGCTACGACGTGACGGTGGAGTTCGACGTGGGGTGTTCGCGCAGCAAGTCGACTTAGCGGTTATTGGGGTATTGCAGTGTGCTGGAACTGACGCGTTTCGACGAGGGAGGCTGAACGCGTCACCCAGGGGATGGATAAGGAGAGTGGGTGTGAGCGACGCACCAAAAAAACCCGAAGAAAAGCGCCCAAAACTACCGGGCGCCAAGAAGCCTCGCGACGATACCGAGGTCACTGAACTCTCGCCCGGCAGGACCGGGCAAGAGACGAAGGTGCCTGAACCGAAGAAAAAGAATAGGTTGCCGGTTGATGAGGCATGGGTTTCGGGCAGAACGGACGACACGCTGGTCAGCCTGATCACCGCTTTCGCCCGCGAACTGAAGGCGCGCGCTCAGGGGGTGACCGAACGCAGACTGTCTGACCGCCCGTCGCCTGCCATCAAGACGGATGTTGAGGTCAAGGAGTTCGTGCGCTTGCCTGCCACCACGAAGAAGACGCTGGAGGAGATCGGCAAGACGACCTGGCGCATTGTCCTGTACAGCGACGTGCGCCGCGACAAACCCATCGGTCTCGAAATCTTCGACAACGTGACGATAGGACGGGTCGCGGGGGACGTGAAAGTTGGCCTCGATCTGACCGAGTACGATGCGGAGGAACTAGGCGTGTCGCGAACGCACGCGAAGCTCCATCCCATGAGAGATCGCCTGATGTTGAGCGACCTGGGCAGCACCAACGGCACGTATTGCGAGGGTCGCCGGGTCAAATCCTACGCGCCTGTAGCTGTGAAGGATGGCAACACCATATCGTTTGGCAAGCTGCACTTTAAACTGAAGATCGTCAGCCAACCGAAGAAGCCAGCCAAATAACGGCTTGCTTCCCCCCGGCGATACCTGTACCCATTCTGCCTCTAGATGCCGCGTCATCGCAGATGAGGTCGTGGTCAAGTATCGCGGCATCAATCTCTCAATCAAAAGGCCACACATCCGCACTCGAGAGCAATGTGCTCATAAGCCCTGGGTTCCTCGTTCAAGTCCAGTCCTCGCCACTGACAAAGACGGTCCAAATCAGACCGTCTTTTCTTCACGCTTCTGGCGCTGCCCGCCCCATTCCCCTTTAGAGAGGAGTCGAATCCGTGACTATCCGCGTTAGCTGCAAGCTATCCGTGTCCCAATCCTGCCCCCGGCTCGCCGCAGGCGGCTGCCCGCCGCCCGCGACCATTCGTCCCCCCTTGAGGGGGCTACAGTCCAGCGCTAGCTGGGGACAGCGCGCGCAGCGAGCAGGGGGGTGAGGCTCCATCACCCGCATTGACACCTCCGTCGAGGTCAATTACTATCGTAACAGCGGATTCCTACACACCGTCCTACGCGCCATGCTCGGGGAAGCCCGTTATCCTAGAGACCCTCCTCAGACGAAACTGGGGCTCCAAATACTAGGATGGAGTTTTTGGCCCTACGAGTTCTAGAGCACAGAGCGAGAAGATAGTTGCTTGAGAGTATGGAACTATGGAACCCCCAACTGAAGATGAAAGTGGATCAACTAGTTCAGAGAGCACTCAATCGTCCTCTGAGATTACTGTAGATGTTGGGGCAAGTGTAGAGGGAGATATTGATGTAGCTGGCAAAGACATCACTCGAACCGATGATGGAAACATTTTTCAATTCAGAGATATAGGCAAACTATCCGTTCAAATTGAGCGTTTAGAGCTATCGACAGGTGTGCCGAAAGAGATCGCCCTTCAATTGGCTAGACAGCTCAATGACGCGCTGGAAGAAAACAAGAAGCTACGCGATCAAAACATTGATACCTTGTCGAATCTAGCTGACGAGTATCTTGCGCAGGAACGCTGGAGTGAAATGGAGGAAACTCTGACGCGACTAATTGAACTTCAGCCTAGTAATGCCAACATGTTCACAAGCAGAGGGCTGGCTCGTTTACTATTGCGACAAACAGATAATGCATTGAGCGATCTAAATAGGGCTATCGAAATTGACGACTCCTCTGCAATTGCGTTTAACAATCGAGGCATTGCCTACCTGCTCGCGGGTAATCTTGATGCTGCCATCAAAGACTTTGGTCATGCAAATGAAAGAGATCCCGCGCTAACTGTTGCGTTCATGAATCGTGCGATCACCCAGCATCAGCGAGGTGAACACGAACTTGCACTACAAGACCTCGATACGGTTATCGAACGAGAAGACGAGTTTCTAGCTACCGCCCTCAATACGCGCGGTACGATTCGTCGATCGTTAGCATACTTCGACAAGGCAATTGCTGACTACGATCAACTTATTGAACTCCATCCAGATTCCCCCGTTGGTTTCAATAACCGAGCAAACGCTTACAAAGATCAACACAAGCTGGAATTAGCGTTATCGGACTACAATCGTGCGCTTGAAACTGAACCTGAATACACATATGCGTACAATGGCCGGGGAAATGTCTACCTTGAGTTAGGAGAATTGGATAAGGCCCTCGAAGACTACGCTCATGCAATAGAACTCAATCCTGAATATGCACCTGCCTATAACGGAAAGGGCATCCTCCACCGCAAAAAAGGAGAACCTGAGCCAGCAGAAGCCAGCTTTAACAAGGCCATAGAGCTCGATTCAAGCTACAGCTTGGCATTCCTCAATAGGGGCTACCTGCGGCTGGAGCAAGGAGAGGTCGAGCAAGCACTTGACGATTTCCGAGAAGCTGCAAGGCTTGACGACTCCCTGGCAGACGCCTACAAGGGCTCAGGGGATGCCCACTTCAAAATTGGGAACTACAGCGAAGCGCTAGACTATTACGACACGGCCATCAAGTGCAACCCGGAATCTGCTCCCTCCCATACTGGCCGGGGGCATGTCTTGCGAGAGTTCGGCAAGATAGATGAAGCGATTGCTAGTTACAATCATGCACTGGATCTCGATCCGCATCTTATCCACGCTTACAATGGCCGCGGCAACGCATTCGGTGACAAGGAACAATGGGACCTGGCACGGGCTGACTACGAGCAAGCTATTACTATCAATTCCAGGTTTGCCCACGCTTACAATGGCCTTGGGAATGTAAAGAAGGCTAGAGGACAAACGGATTTGGCGATCGCCGACTACAACACTGCTATCGAAATCGATCCAGGTTTGGCACTTGCTTACTTCAATCGCGCAGGGGTCTTTTACGAGCGTGGAGACATTGAGATAGCCCTTGCAGACTATTCTAGGGCAATTGAGCTTGATCCAGAATTCGCCCCTGCATACATCAACCGGGGAAATATCCTCTTTGAAACAGAAGATTTTGATGCAACTTTTGCCGATTATTCCAGAGCGATAGAGCTATCTCCTGATGAGGCAGTTGCATACAACAATCGCGGAGTAACACATCTACAACTTGGCAATCTTGATAAGGCGCTAGCAGACTGCAACAAAGCCATTGAACTTGACAATACTTTGGCCGCTGCTTTTCATAATCGTGCACTTGTTAGGAGGCTACAAAGTGATCTCAACGGGGCTTTGAAAGATCTCAAGCGAGCTCTGGACCTGGGACCACAATACGCGCTAACCCATTTTGTACGTGGAGGGATTTACCTTCAGAAAGACGAACTTGAAGCAGCGATCAGTGAGTTTCGCCAAGCCATCAAACTCAATCCTGATAACGCAGCGGTATACAACGCACTGGGTAACGCCCTACGGAGTGCTGGCGACGACAATGCTGCCTTGGAAGCGTACGGCGATGCACTAAGGCTTGACGCCAAACTAGTGGATGCCTATAACGGAAGAGGCAACATTTACAGAGACATAGGCCAGCTAGATTCGGCCCTCAGTGATTATGCGACTGCAATCGCCCTGAACCCCCTATACGCCCATGCTTACAATGGTCGAGGGAATGTTCTACGAGAGCAGGGGAAGCTCGATGAGGCGCTTGAAAGCTACAATCGAGCCATTGATCTCGATCCCGATACTGAATTTCAATACATTGGCCGAGGCAATATCTATTCTGATCGGGATGAGCTTACCGCGGCACTCACCGAATACAATAAAGCAATCAAACTGAATCCGAAATCCGCAATTGCATATAATGGACGTGGGCTAGTATATCTCAGAAGAAAGGACTTCAGGAACGCAATAAGGAACTTCAACAAAGCAATCAGATATGATCCGGGATTTTCAATTGCTTACTGCAATCGAGGTTTGACACGTTGGCAAAAGGGTGACATAGATGCTGCCATAGATAACTTCACCAAAGCCATTGATATAGATCCTAGTTACGCAACGGCTTATGTCAAACGGGCCCATGTCTATCACGTTGAAAAAGGGCTATACGAGAAGGCAGTTTCGGACTATTCCGCAGCATTGACCTTAGACCCCGATAACCTAGATTTGCTAATGGCAAAAGGACATGCTCAATTTAAAGGCGGTGCAATGAAAGCTTCATTGCAAACGTTCAATACTCTCCGGAATAAGTTCCCGGATAGTCCATTTGGTCATGGTAATTGTGGTTACCTTCTTTTCCAGCTTGGTAAGTTCGAACAATCTGAAAAAAGGTGGCGTACTTCGGCTGAGTTAGCCAATCCACCAGCGTGGTGTCTGGCTGGACATGCTGTTGTGTTGGAAAAATTGGGAAAGACTGAACAAGCTGAGCGACGCTTGAAACAGGCATTTGAAGTAGAACGCGTCTGGAAAGATGACCTGTCGAAGGTCGCAAGAGATGATTATCAATGGACCGATGAAATGATTGAGCTTGCCAGTCAAATCCAAATACGCATCACCTGATTTCAGGCCAACAACTCACAAGTCAGGTCGACGCAAAACCGAACCACAGTGCCAAGTGCGCATAAGCCGTGGGTTGCTGGTTCAAGTCCGGTCCTCGCCACTGACAAAGACGGCCTATTTGCGCCGTCTTATCTTTATTCTGCTTATGCTGCCTGCCACTACCCCCTTCGAGGAAAAGCCAAATCCGTGTTTTCCGTGTCCATCCGTGTCCCAATTTCCCCCGGCTCACCGCAGGTGGCTGGCTGCTGGCTCCTGTCCGCTGCCCGCCGCCCGCCGCTTCGGCGGCTCCACCGCCTCAATCTGAATCACCACCTCCCGTGGCCCCTCCTTCCCCTTCAGCCGCGCTTCCAACCGCTTGTACGCCGCCATCTCCCGGTCCGTCAGCGGCCCCTCCGGCTCGAATAGCGACCCGGGCCGCTCCAACCCCAGCAGCTTCCCCCGCCGCCCCAGCGCCTCCATCGCCACCCGCAAATACCCCACCGCCGCGCTGTGGCCGGGACGGTCCGTCTCCCCCGCCAGCCGCTCGTACTGCCCCAGCGCCTCCCGCGCCACCAACTCGTACATCCCCGCCGTCCGCGCCCGGTCCTCCTCCAGCGCTATCCCCGCGTTCGGCACCAGCGTCAGCCCCACCCACCGCCACCGCACCGCCGCCACGTCCCGCCGCACCGTCCCCCTCGACACCCCCAACTCCCGCGCCAGCGCGCTCACGTTCACCTCGCCGCCGCCCCGCACCAGCGCCATCTCCACCTTCGCCCGCCGCTTCGCCCGCGCTTCCATTTATCCCGCCCCTTTCTCTCACAACAAATAGCCCCGCCCCCACAGTCCACTTCTCAGGGGCGGGCACGCTGGGTCTATGCCCGTTGACGCCATCCCCGGTTCCAAATGCCTTTCCCGATAAATCGCCTTCGTGCTCGTAGGGGCACAGCGTGCTGTGCCCCGGATGAAGGTGCCCGGCGTGAAAATCTGCGTCAATCTGTGGAATTTGTGGACCAACCCGCCCCCTGCCCAATACCGGATTGCGCCGAGGTCGGGGCCACGTGCCAGAGGAGGAACCTGCCCTCGTCCCTATCGCCGGAGCCGCGTGCCTGACGCGCCCCCGCGATGCCATAAGTGTAGCACAAATGTTCTATCTTGTCAAATTCCGCCATTCTCGCGGCCAAACCCAGGCAGCGGACAACCACCCGTCACCCACTTCCGGCCAAATGACACCACATCCCACCCACAAATGTGCCACCTTCGTTGCGCCTGCGTACGCCTGCCCCAATCCCCCACTCCCCCCCAAACTGGCCGCTTTTTGAACCACCTTTTCCAACCCAAATCCAACCAAAAATCCCTATCCAATATTGGGGGTTTCCCGCCGCCATCCCAATGGGTACACTACAACCACAACCACAGGAGTTCCTATGACCACCTCCCAAACCACCACCGGCGTCAGGCGCTGGCTGATAAGAGAAACCCTCGCCACCGCGATGGTCGCCGTCACCCTCTTCATCCCCGCCTGGCGTCTGGACTGGGTGTGGGGTTGGGCCCTGGTCGGCGTGTACGCCCTCTGGGTCGCCACCAACGCCCTCCTCCTCATACCCAGAAGCCCCGGCCTCCTCGCCGAGCGTGCCCGCGCCCGCGAAAGCAGCAAAACCTGGGACAAAACCCTCATGGGCATCGTCGGCCTGACCACCATTGCCAAGCACGTCGTCGCTGGCCTGGACTTTCGCCTCGGCTGGACGGCTGACCTGCCCCTCCCCGTCCACCTCGCCGCGCTGGTGATCGCCTTGCTCGGCTACGCGCTCGTCGCCTGGGCCATGGCCTCCAACGCCTTCTTCTCCACGCTCTACCGCCTCCAGGAGGACCGGGGGCACGCCGTCGCCCAGGGCGGCCCCTACCGGATCGTGCGCCACCCCGGCTACGTCGGCACGATCCTGTTCGAGCTTTCCACGCCCCTCTTGCTGGGATCGTGGTGGGCATTCATCGCGGGCGGGCTGGCAGCCCTGCTGTTCGTCGTCCGCACCGCCCTCGAAGACCGCACGCTGCAGGCCGAACTCGTCGGCTACGAGGACTTCGCCGCGCAGGTACGCTACCGCCTGCTGCCGGGCATCTGGTAAGCCACCCCCACCGGAATCGAACCCCCGTCTATCAACCTGCCTCCCCCTTCCCGCCCACCTGTTCTAGTTGGCCGCTTTGCCAGTCCCCCCTCGCTCTGTTAGAATGCGAAACATGACCGTAGAAGCCCCTGCCGCGATTCGCATCAGGAGCGCCCTGCCAAGTGACCTCGAAGCCTGCGCGACCCTGGACCATTCGACCAACACCGACTACGTGTGGCAGATGGAGCACAGCGACCTGGACGGCACGCTCAACGTAGCCTTCCGCACCGCTCGTCTGCCGCGCACCATGCGCCTGCGCTACCCTCGCAGCGGCGCTGCCTTGCAGCTTTCCTGGGACATAGACGCCTGCTTCCTGGTCGCCGAACGGGACCTCGAAATCGTGGGCTACGTCAACATGCACGAGCGCCGCGCCTATGGCACCGGCTGGGTTACAGATCTGGTGGTCGATCCCAACTGGCGGCGGCGGGGCGTCGGCACCAGCCTGTTCAATGGAGCGTGGGCCTGGGCACGCGAGCGCGAGCTAGCCCGCGTCATCGTCGAGACGACCACCAAGAACTACCCTGCCATCCGCTTCTTGCAGAAGGCTGGCCTGGCATTTTGCGGCTACAATGACCTGTACTACCCCAACCACGACATTGCCCTGTTCTTTGGTCAGGGCCTGCGCTAAGGACGACCGCCACTTCACGCCATGATCGGACTTGAAATCGACCTGGCCGCAATAGGAGCACTGGTCACCCGCAGCCTTTCGGCGGGCATCGCCATCATCTCCGGGTCTGCCTTCCTGTACGTGCTTTCCAGAAACCTCCGCAATCAGGTCACCTGGGCTTTCAGCGCCTTGCTGCTGTTTGTGACCATCACCTACATCGGCGACCTGGGCGTCAGCTACAGCGCCGAGTTGGACGACGCCGAACGCTGGCTGCGCTTCCAGTGGGCGGGCATCGCCTTCGTCCCGGCGGCCTACGTTCACCTCTCTCACGCCTTGCTCACCCTGACCGGACGCCCCTCGCGGGGGCGCCGCCGGAGGGCTGCTGCCGCGCTCTACGTGCTGGCAATAATCTTCTTTGTACTCGGCGTGTCAGGCACCTCGCTGGTGAGGGGCGTCGTGGCCTTGCCAGCGCCCCACCTGGAGGCCGGTCCGGTCTTCTGGGTTTTCGTCCTGTACTTCGCAACCGCCGTCCTGACCAGCCTGAGTTTCATCGTGCGCGCGCGCCGACGCAGCCTCACCCGCCCGATGCGCCGCCGAATGGCCTGGTTGTTGGTCGCTTACGCGGCCCCGGCGCTGTCGGTCTTCCCCTTCCTGATTGTCACCAGCCCGTCGGTGCTCAGTCGGCCCTACGTGTTCAGCGCGGTGCTCACCGTCGTAGACGTGGTGTTGGCGATCATGCTTGTGGCGATGGTCTACCCGTTAGTCTTCATCACCTCGCCGCTACCAGACCGTCTGGTCAAAGCGCAAATGCTCCAATTCCTGCTGCGCGGTCCGGCGGTTGCCATCGCCGCGCTGTCCGTCATCATCTGGGTACCGCGCGCCGGGCGCGTGCTGGGCCTTCCCGGCGACGAGATCATGCCCTTCCTGGCGGTGGGAATCATTCTGCTGATGCAATGGGGGATCACCCTGGTCAGACCCCAACTGGAGCGCATCCTCATTTATACGGGCGACCAGGCAGAAATCCGGCGCATCCAGGAATTGGAGAGACGCCTGCTCACCGGCACCGACTTCAAGCAACTGCTGGAGAGCATCCTGGCCGCGCTGTGCGACTATCTGCGGGTCTCTCCCGCCTTCGTCGCCTCCCTCAGCAACGGACAGCCGCACCTGGAATGGTCTATGGGGCTGCGAGACGAACTCTCTGAGAGGCTGCTTCGCTCGCCAGAGCTGGCGGCCCTTGCCCAACCAGACGTGCCAAACGGCGACCTGCCGACGCTGGTGCCTTACGGCGATAGATTCCTGTGGGACGGTTTCTGGCTGGTGCCCCTGCGCTACCAGGACCCATCCGAGCCAGAGAGCGGTTCGACCCTGGTGGGTATCCTGGGCGTGGCCGCACGCAGCGGGGCCGATCTGGACCCGGACGAAGAAGTGGTTCTCAACAGACTGGCCGCGCGGGCCGCCTCGGTTCTGGAGGACCGCCGCGTGCAGGCCGAGGTCTTCGCCACGTTGGAGCGGCTGCTGCCGGGGATGGAAGCCATCCAACGCCTGCGCAGTGAAGCCCGCTATGGGGGCGTCGAGGTCCTGACCCGCCCCGCCGAGGAACTTCTACACCATCCCGACTTCAGCAAATACGTCAAGGAAGCGCTCAGCCACTATTGGGGCGGGCCAAAACTCAGTGCCAGCCAACTATTGGGGCTTTCCATCGTACGCCAGGCCCTCGAAGACAACGAGCATAACCCCCAGCGTGCGCTCCGGGCCGTGTTGTTGCAGGCCATCGAGAGCCTGAAACCCGCCGGTCAGCGCAGCATGACGACAGCCGAGTGGATTCTCTACAACATCCTGGAAATGCGCTTCGTTCAGGGACGCAAGGTACGAGACGTGGCGATACGCCTGGCGATGAGCGAGTCAGACCTGTACCGCAAGCAGCGCGTCGCCATCGAAGCCGTCGCCGCCATGATCGCCGAAATGGAGCGTTCTGCAGAGAACACCCAATCTCAGACAGCCGAGGTGGAGCTATCTGGCATACCGCGTGAAACTGAAATCGTCACCCGCCGGGATTGACAAAGGTGTCCATTTCTGGCATCCTATTTTAGGTGCCGTATGAATTCTGTTTGCATCCTGGCTTGAATTTGAGCTTGACAACGTGTAACCGTGATCTAGAGGAAGGTATTGTCTATGTCCGCAGATTTGCAGCCGCCACCTAACACACCATCACCCCTGCCTCCACCCGTAGACGAGGGATACTGGGCGGCCTTACTGCAAGAAGACAGCACAGATGGGGGGGAAAGAGGGTCGGAAAGTAAGACAGATGTATGGGATGACTTCGGCGTCAGGACAGAAGCCCCTCCATTCAGCGTAATCGACAGCGCAGAATTCCAGCAAGACTGGGGAACCGCCGAACGGTATTTTGGGGCCGACGAGAAAACGGAGCTTGAGGTGACAGGCTATAACCGGGGCGGGTTGCTCGTCACCTGGAACAGCCTGCGCGGATTCGTCCCTGCCAGCCAACTCGTGGACTTCCCGGTTGACGTAGACGAACTCACTCGCCAGAAGTCGCTTGCCGAACGTGTAGGCAAGCGACTTTCGTTACGGATCATCGAGCTGGATCGCACCCAGAATCGTCTCATCCTCTCAGAACGTGCGGCTCAGGTCGAGTCCGGCCAACGCGCCGACGTTCTGGACAACCTGCGCCCAGGCCAGGTCTGCGAGGGCACCGTCACGAACCTGTGCGATTTCGGTGCCTTTGTCGATTTGGGTGGTATCGAAGGACTCATCCACATCTCCGAGATCTCCTGGGGACGCATCGGGCACCCGCGTGACGTGCTATCCGGCGGCCAGAGCGTCGATGTCTACGTGATAAGCGTAGACAAGGAGCAAGGCCGCGTCGCACTCAGCCTGAAGCGCCTCCAACCGGACCCCTGGCAGGCTGTCGAGTCACGCTACGAGATCGGACAATGGGTTGAAGGCGTCATCACCAACGTGGTGGATTTTGGCGCGTTCGCCTGTGTCGAAGAGGGGTTGGAAGGTCTCATTCACGTCTCTGAACTGGCCGAGGGCCAGTTTTTGCACCCCCGCAACGTGGTAGAAGAGGGTGAGACCGTCCGGGCGCGCATTCTCAACATCGACAGCAACGCCCGTCGCCTGGGGTTGAGCCTGCGCAAGGCCAGCGACGGCGGCAACGGCAGCTTCGAAATCGACGTCGAATAGACCCGCCCGCCGCCAAAAACGACGATCATTGCCAGGGCCGCTTCCTCAGGAGCGGCCCTGATTCATCCCTTAGTAACGAGCGCCGGGCCGCCCTGGCGCGAACACCCACACCAATGCCACGCCAGCCACGAACCCGCCAATGTGGGCAAAATAGGCCACGCCGCCGCCCGCCTGCGCGCCCAGCGACAGCACCCCCAGCAAAAACTGATAGACGAACCAGAAGCCCAGCACCCAGATGGCCCTGACTTCGCGCAGGCGAATCCAGTAACCCAATGTTATCAGCGTCAGCACCCGTGAATGCGGAAAGCGGACCAGATACGCGCCCAGCACCCCGGAGATGGCCCCACTGGCTCCCACGAGAGGAATCTCCGAATTGGGGCCGATGGCGACCTGCGCCAGCGCGGCGGCCACACCTGCCGCCAGATAGAAGATGAGGAAACGCACCGGCCCCATGATATCTTCGACGTTGTCGCCAAAAATCCACAGGTAAAGCATGTTGCCCAACAAATGCAGCCACCCGCCGTGCAGAAACATCGACGTGAACAGGTCGGCAACCACCGGGCCGCTGAGGCTGTGCGTCACCTGATAGGGAATCAATCCCATCTGGTAGACCACCGCGTCGAGAGCAAAGGCCAGTTCGTAGAGGAAAAACAGCACGTTGACCACGATCAGCCCGATGGTGACGATTGGAAATCGCCCGGCGGGGTTGGCGTCGCGAATGGGCAGCATGATTCCCTCCTAGAGAATAGCGGTTACTCGTAGGCCAGCGCGTCTCGCACGGTGACGCGTGCCGCGCTGTTGGCGGGCAGCAGGCTGGCGACGGCGGAGATGACGACGGCGATCAGCAGCCAGATGCCGATGCCCAGTATGGAAAAGTTAGCAGGCATAGGATGCTGGAAGATGGCCGTCCCCAGAGCGGCGCTGAAGCCGATGCTCATGACCATGCTGAGAGGGGTTGCCAGCATCCAACTCAGCAAACCGATCAGCACGCCTTCTACCAGGATGATACTGCGCACGGAGCCATTCGAGGCACCGATAGCGCGCATCACGCCGATCTCACGGGTGCGTTCCAGCACGTTGAGGCTCATCGTCCCGGCCAGACCCAGCCCGCCGACGATGGCTACCAGCGTGGCAGTTGCCAGCAGGAAATAGACGAGGAAGTCGAACTGGCTGACAGCAGACCCGACTATCAGTTCTCTGGTGATCGTCTGGCTGACCCCGATTCCGCCCCCCTTGAGTTGCTCCTCCAACTCCTCTTTGACCATATCCTGGAATTCCCCGCTCCTGGTTTCCGTCTCCACCAGCAAGAAGGAAGTCAGGCCCGGCGCATCCTGAACGCGCGAGACGAAATCGAAACTGCCATAGACGGTCGGGTCGCCGGGCAGCAGGTAGACGCCGACAATCTCACACTCCCATTTCTTGTTGCGGGCCTCCAGCGTGACGGTATCGCCCACCCCGACGTCAGGCTCGTCGTTCAGCCAGTCGGTGCTGACCACGATGGCGTTCCAGTCGCCGGGTTCCAACCAGCGCCCGTCTATGACCGTCGGTTGCAGGAGTGACGTGGCAGGCGAAACGCCGAGCCACTCAAAGCTCGGTCCTTTGACGCCGTCCGGTCTGACGCGCTTGCCGACAGAATAGGCCATACCCTGGACGCGCGTCACGCCCGGCACGCGCGAGACTCTGCGCTCCACACCCTCGCTCAAGTAATCGTCGTCGAGGATGATGGCGATGTCGTAGTTGTAGACTCCCAGGATATCGAAAAGCTCGTCCATCAGCGCGCCGCGCACGTTGACCACGCTGATGAACAGCGCGCCCGCCAGCGTGAGCGTGCCCAGCGTCAGGAAAAGCCGCCCCTTGCGGCGGAAGGTGTTTCGCAGCGAGAGCAGCACCGGGCGCGGCAGGCCGCGCAAGCGCGCCAGCAGGATGTCAATCAGGCTGCGCCTGCGCCGGGTCCCCAGCCCGTAGTCACTGATGGCCTCCCGCGCCGTCACCCGCGTCCCGTTGACGATGGGCACCAGCGCGGCCACCAGCGGCGCAAACAGGGCCGCCGCCGTTTCCATGACGAAAACTCTGGGCGGGATGTGGAAATCCAGGATGTCGACATTCAGGAAATTGGTCACGGACAGCGTGCTCGCATAGGCCAGCGCCGCGCCGACAGGCAGCGCCACCAGCAGCGCCAGTATGCCGAAGGTCGCCACCATCACCATGTAGACGGCGATGATCTGCCCGCCGGTCCCGCCGATGGCTTTCATCATGCCGATCTGGCGCTTCTGCTGGGCCAGGACCCCCGTGATGGTGTTGACCACCAGGAAACCGCTCAGGATAAGCGAGAAGATGCCGACGCCGCTCAGTACCAGGGTGAAGCCCTGCGTGACATCCGCGCCCCAGTGCTTGCTGGGGTCCTGCACCGTAATCGAATTGATTGTCACCTTCTGCCGCCGCAACTCTTCGTTAACCTCGTCCGCCACCGTCGCCAATTCTGCGGTGTCGGTCAGGCCGCCCTCGTCCACGACGAGGAGTTCGGTGTAGGTGTTCGGGTAGCCCAGCCAGGCCAGCGTCTCAAACGTGACGTAGCCGCTCAATTGAGGGAACAGGTTGGCCGGGACCGCGTTGAGATCGTGAACCGTGCCCGTGAAGGCCAGTTCCCTTTGCCGCCCATCGGACAGCTCGATGAGGATTGTGTCTCCGATGTCCGCGCCAGCCAGCGCTACCGAGGAGCGCTCCAGCAGGATTTCGCGCCTGCCGGGCGGCCACGAACCCTCTTCCGGCGCAATACGATTGATCCGCATGTCGTCATAGACGTCGTTGCTGACGGCAACCAGGTTAAGGTTGTGCTTCGTCTCAGAAGCGCCTTCTGGGCCGAGCGCAGGAGGGACAATCTTGATTCCCGTTCGCTCTTGCAGTTTCACTACTGGGGCCAGGATTCTGTCCAGGAGGGTGACACTCTCGCTGGTAGTGACCAACTGAACCAGATACACTGCCCGCCCCTGGGCATCGGCCACCTGCTGGCGATTGCGCACCCAGCGTACCAGGCCCTCGTCGAAGTCCGAGGCACTCAGGACAATGCTGGCCGTGTTGGCCCCGCGATATTGCGCGTTCATGTCGGCCAGCAGCACGTCCTGGGTGATGAAAGCACTTCCGAAAGAAAAGACGCCCACGGCAATCGCCAGCACCACCAGAATGGTGCGAGCCTTGTTGTCCCACAGGTCGCGAAAAACCTTGCGCCAGCGCGGGCTGAGTATCATCCCGCCTCCTCCCTGCCGGTCTTGTGCTCCAGGATGCGCTCCTGGATGACCTGGTCGATTTCCGCCCTGGTAGCTTCAGATTCGGCGACCAACCGGTCAAAAGTCTCGCGGTCCAGCGCGGCCACCTCCACCCCGGCGTGCGGGTTGGCGCGGATGGTAGCGATGCTGGTACCCCCTCGCAGCAGTTCGATCTCCCCAAAATACTGGCCGACGCCCATGTGGGCCACTACGAATTCCTGCCCGCTGGACGACTGGAACACCACCTCCACCTCACCCCTGGTGATGAGATAGAAGCGGTCGGGCGGGCTGCCCTCCTGAATAATCACCGCCCCCGGCGCGTACTTCTGCCGCTTCAGGTTACGGGTCGTCTCGACCAGTTGCTTTTCGCTCAACGAGGGGAAAGTCCGGGCCAGATATTCCTCGATGATTTCACCGTCCGAGATGATGAGGGTCCGCGTGACGCGTTTAGCCAAATCCTGGTCGTGCGTCACCATCAAAATCGTCTTGCCCTCGGCGACCAACCGCTCGAACAGCTCGAACACAGCTTCCGCCGTCTTCGAGTCGAGATTGCCCGTCGGCTCGTCGGCCACCACGATAGGGGGATCATTCGCCAGCGCGCGGGCGATAGCCACCCGCTGCTGTTGCCCGCCCGAAATCATCGTCGGTAGTTTGTTTGCCTGATCGGCCACGTCCACCAGGTCGAGCAGGTGCGTGGCCCGCGCGCGGCGTTCGCGTGGATTGAACACGTTGCCAAAATCCATCGGCAGCATCACGTTTTCGACGACGGTCAGCGTGGGCAGCAGTTGGAAGAATTGGAAAATAATGCCCAGACTGCGGCCCCTCCATTTCGCCATCTGCCCTTCGCTGAGGTCGTGCAACCCTGTGTCGTCCACGTATACCTCGCCGCTGGTCGGGCGGTCAATGCCGGTAATCATGTTAATCAGCGTGGACTTGCCGCTGCCCGACTTGCCGATGACCGCCACGAACTCGCCCTCGGTGACCGTCAGGTCGATGTCCTTGAGGGCCATGAAGTCACCGGCGTCGGTCTTGTACGTCTTGATCACGTCGTGCAATTCGATGAGGTTGCGAAGGTTGCCGTTCTGCCCCGTGCTGCTCTCTCGCGTCTTTTCTCGTTTTTTCCTCGAAGCTGCCTTTTGCATGAGCCCTCACTCCGCCGATTGACTCTCTAGATATGATCGCTGTTTTAACACCGCTACCTAATATACGCAATTTGGGCGAGTCTGTTTCCCCCAATTCTTGGCTTATCCGGCGCAGCGCCACGATACCAGTATACGACGAATTCGTCCCAACAGGACCGAAGGGGACTTGCTGTGACACCCCAGTTAGCGGTTTAATGAGAAGTGTGGACCTTATCATTGGCCGCCCCGATGCGGCGCGCGGGAGTACGACCCGATGTCTGAGACCCGAATCCTGATCGTCGAAGACGAGAGCGTCCTCGCCTACGGGATCAAACAACTCCTGGAACGGCGAGAATACACCGTAACCGGGATCGCCGACACCGGCGAGGAGGCCATCCAGCAGGCGGAATCGACCCGGCCAGACCTGGTGCTGATGGACATCAGGCTCAAAGGGCAGATGGATGGATTCATGGCCACCGAAGAAATCCGTGCGCGATTCGGGATCCCGGTTGTCTATCTGACAGCCCATGCGGACCCCAAAACGCTCGAGCAAGCGAGCGCGTCCGAGCCTTTCGGCTACGTGGTCAAACCGTTTGAAGAGATTCAACTGCACGCCGCCGTCGAGATCGCGCTGGCCAAACGCCGGGCAGAGCAGGCCCTCCAGGCCGAAATCGCCGAACGCACCCGCGCCGAAAAGGCCGAGCACGAACAACGCACCCTGGCCGAAGCCCTGCGCGACACGGCTTCGGCCCTCAGCAGCACGCTGGACCTCGACGAGGTGCTGGACCGGATTTTGGCTAATGCGGGCCGGGTGGTGCCGCACGACACGACAAACATCATGCTTCTGGAAGAGAGAAAGTGGGGCAGCGCCACCGTCGCCCGCGCCAGGGGGTACGATGAGTTCGGGCTGGAAGAATGGATCTACTCCATCCGCCTGCCGGTAGCCGGGCTGCCCACGCTGCGCCAGATGGCCGAGACCGGGAACCCCCTCGTCATCCCCGACACCCAGGATTATGCCGATTGGGTTGACCTGCCAGAGTCTCGTTGGATTCGCTCGTATGCCGGAGCACCGATCCAATTGGAAGAGCGCGTCATCGGTTTCCTGAACCTCGAGTCGCCTACGCCGAACTTCTTCACGCCCGATCACGGCGAGCGCCTGCAAGCGCTGGCCGACCAGGCGGCTATCGCTATCGGGAACGCGCGTGTATTCGAACGGGCCCAGCGCCACGCCTCCGAATTGGAGGCCCTGCGTCGCGTCACCCTGGACATCACGGCGCAGCTAGACCTGACCGACCTGTTGCAAGCCGTAGTGGAGAATATCGACCAGCTCTTGGACGTGGAATCCAGTGGCATTTGCCTCTACCAACCAGAGCGCGACGTGTTGGAGTGGACCGTGAGCGTGGGAGACAGCCCGGTCCCGAAGGGAACCACCATCAAACGCGGCGAAGACCTGGCAGGAAAAGTGTGGGAAATCGGGAAGCCGCTGACAGTGGAAAAGTACGCGGAGTGGAAAGGCCGCTCGGCAGCCTTCGCCGACTATCCGTGGTCGGCTGTTGTGGGCGTGCCGATCTACTGGAGCGAAGAGTTCCTGGGCGTGGTGGTGGCCGTGGCAGGCGCGAGCAAACCGCCCTTCTCGGACGAGGATGCGCACCTGCTGAACATGTTTGCCACCCAGGCCGCCGTCGCCATCCACAACGCACGGTCCTACAAGGCTGAGCAGCGCGAACGCGTCCTGGCGCAGACGCTGCAGCGAACCGCTCACGCGCTGGCCCAATCGGTTCACCTTGGGAGAACGCTGGACCTCATCGTGGACCAATTGCGCCTGGTCAAAGACTACAGCTGGGCGGCGATGATGCTGGTAGAGGACGACGCGCTGCGCATCGTCGCCGCACGCGGCTTCGCCAATCAGGCCGACATCCTCGATTCAACACTCCACTACCCCGATATCCCGCTGCTCCACGATGGCCTGACGTCCGAGGACCCCATTGTCCTGCCAGACGTTCAAGCCAATCCCGAATGGGCATCCATGCCAGCGTTCCCGGCCTCGACACGCAGTTGGGTTGGCGTACCGCTGGTCGCCTGGGATGTCGTCACCGGGTTCCTGAGCATCGGCAGCGACCAGCCAGACGCTTTCGGTGCCGCCGACGTCGAAGCGGTCAGGGCCTTCGCCCGACAAGCCGCCGTGGCCGCCGAGAACGCGCGCCTGACCGAGCGGCTGGAAGCCAGCCTGTCAGAACTGCAAGAAGCCCAGCATCAGATCAAGCGCACAGCGCGACTCTCTGCCGCTGGCGAGATGGCAGCCGGTGTGGCCCACCAGATCAACAATCCCCTGACCGCGATCATGGCCCAGACAAGCCTGATGCTGACCGACCTCGCGCCTGACACTCGACCCTACAACTCGGCGATGATTATCCAGAAGGCCGCCCAGCGCGCGGGGACTGTCGTGCAGCGGCTCCTCGACTTCTCCAGAGAAACCCCCTATACCTTCCTGCCGGTAGGCGTCACTCACTCCATCGAAAACTCAATCGCGCTTGTCAGAGCGCAATTCGAACCCAGAGTGCACATCGTCACCAATTTTGCCACGGGACTGCCGCCCATCGAAGCCAGCGAGGAACACCTGCACGACGTATGGCTCAACCTGCTGCTCAACGCCGTGGACGCCATTGGCGAGATGGAAGATGGCGTTATCACCGTCACCACCCGTCACGACCCAGAAGCCAACGCTATCGAAGTCTCCATCCAGGACAATGGAATTGGTATCCCCGCCGAACACCTGGAACAGATCTTCGAGCCGTTCTTCACGACCAAAGAACACGGCTACGGCACCGGCCTGGGCCTCTCAATCTGCCACGAGGTCGTAGAACACCACCGTGGCTCCATCCAGGTCCACAGTGAAGGCGTGCCTGGGCTGGGCACAACCTTTACGGTCACCCTGCCTTGTGATACTATCAATGCTGCATAGGGGCAGTCGGAATACCGGAACAAGGAACTCTTTGACGAATGGCTCACATCCTCGCGGTGGATGACGACGAACAAGTATTGATCTCCATCCAGCAACTGCTGGAAGGTGCCGGGCACACCGTCACGACAGCTTCGAGTGGGCGGGAGGCGCTCGACCAGCTCGCTCGCCAGCGCCCCGAACTGATTGTCCTGGACATCATCATGCCGGAAATGGACGGCATCGAAGTGTGCCGCCATGTCAGAGCCGACCCCTTCCTGTCCAAACTGCCCATTCTTTTCCTCACCGCCAAGGGACGCCCCCAAGACGTGGCCCAGGGTCTCGACGCGGGCGGCGATGACTACCTCGTCAAGCCTTTCGAGGTCGTCGAGCTCCCGGCGCGCATCCGTGCCCTGTTGCGCCGGGCACCGGGCGGCACGCTGGACACCGATTCCGACTACCTGATCGTCGGAGACCTGAAGCTACACGCCACGGAGACCGAAGTACACGTCGGGGACCAACTCATCCCTCTGACGACGATTGAGCACCAACTGCTGCACTACCTGATGCTTCACGCCGGACAGCCTGTAGGAGTCGACCATCTACTTCAAGCTGTCTGGGAGTATCCTCCTGGCACCGGAAATCCCAAATTGGTGCAGGTGCACGTCGCCAATCTGCGCGCCAAAATCGAACCCCAGCCTGACACGCCGCGTTACGTGCGCAACGTGCGTGGCCGTGGCTACCTCGTCGGCGAGTAGTCCCTTACCCATCTCCCCACAAATTCCTTCAAATATTGGGCTATCTTTACCCTTCTCTGCATCAATTACTGGTAAGGTATATACGCAACTATTCGGTCTGAACAGGATTCGTGGTATTTCGGTGGAAAAACTCCTCGTGATTGCCCAGGACAATAGCCTCAAACAGATCATGGTCGTGCAAAGCGATGCTGGTACGCTGAGACTCCTCAGTCTCGAACTGGAACGCAAAGGCTTCACTGTACTCAAGGCAAAAAACGCCAACGGCGCGCTCGACATGCTGGAATCGACGACACCAGACCTGTTCATATTGGATACGATGATGGCGGATATGACCGGGACCGAGTTTTGTAAGACCCTGCGCGCCAACTCCCAGACCGCCCAGACGCCTGTCCTTATCCTCTCAGACTATCGTGACGCAGACAGCCTCGAAGAGAGCATGCGGGCCGGGGCAAACGGTCACATCACCAAACCCATCTTGCCCCACTACTTGGTGACGAAGGTCCACGCGCTCTTAAGTCTGGACGAGACGAAGTGGCTGTCGAACACCGAAAGTGCCTAGGCAGCACGTACGCTCTCAGACGGCGGCCAGTTTGTAACCCGGCTCCCAGAACCACCCCGTCGTCCCATCGTCCAGGGCAATCTTCCACCAATCATTGGCAAAATCCAGCGCCTGCACCGTCGGGCTGGGTGCCAGATAGCGGATGAGCGTGTCGTCGGCGACGCGCGGCTTGCTGCGCAGATTGCCGCCGACCACGACCTGCCAGCCCTCCCCCGGCCACAGCTCCCGGAAGTAGGGCACCGGGTTGATGATGTCGTGGGGCATAAAGCTGTCCGGGCCAATCCCTTCAAGTTTCAGCGTAAAGTGCAGGTGCGCGCCGCTGGAGAAGCCGGTATTGTCGGCCAGGCCCACCAGTTCGCCCGCCGAAACGTCGTCGTTCACGGCGACACGGGGTTCCTGGAGGTGGGCATAAATGGTCTTGAACTTCCCCTCCGGGCGCTCGTGTTCGATGCGGACCTGGATGCCGTAGTTGCCCTGGTTATCGACGCGATACACGCGCCCGGCGGCGGCGGCGAACACGTTGCTGCCGTTGGGCGCGCGCATGTCCAGCCCCTCGTGCCCCGGCAGGCCGAATTGCTCGTAGACATGCCGGCTAACGCCGTACCATTGCGTGACGACCTTATACTCGGTGGGCCACACCAGCTTGAACACCCCTGGCTCGTCGGGCGGCGGCGGCGGTGGCGGGGGCTCTTCTGGCTCAATCTCGACAGCGTTCTGCTGGATGAATTCGATCAACTTGTCGACGGGCACGTATTTGGCGCACATTTCTGCATACCTCCCCGGCAAGCACGAGCGCGTGGTATCGGATAAGTCGGCCACGGGCTGAAGACGTCTGGCCGCTCACCCGCCACGTGTCCACAGCTTCTCCGCGTGTCATTGTACGGGCAAACCGGCCATTTGGGAACTGGCCGGAGAGCATATTCTCATCCTGCCCGATTTGTGCTATCTTATGGCATATGCCCGCTTAGCCAGCCACTTACGGCAGCTCACGTGCAAAGGCGGGATATCTTTGGGATAGGACGGCGATCCAGGCCAAGTCGACCTCAACCCCGCAGCACCCGCTTCCCCTGTCGCCAACGCTCGCCGCGCAAACGGACACCCCTGGGGGCAGCGGTCTCAATAGCCAGACATCCGCGCCCGCCCGCAGCAGGCGTGGCGCGAGATACCAAGGAGGAGTCATTGATGGGCACACCGTACGATGAGCAACTGGCACTCTGGCATTGGAAGGGCCAGGCTGTCGCTCAAAATTCTATCGACGAAGTTGTCGCCGCGCTGACGACGCAATTACCCAACGCCAGCGCGTTTTGGATCAAGACCAGTCACGGCACCGCCTGGCAGGGCCTCAACGACAACAAACCGGCCCTGTGGATCAAAAGCCCGGCTGACCTGAGCAAGTGGATAGAAAAGCTGGGCAGCGCCGGGATAGAGACACACGCCTGGTGCGTCCCGCGAGGCAACGACGTCGCCGCCGAGGCCGACGTGATCGTGGCGGCCTGCAACGTCGACGGGCTGCGCTCGATGATCCTCGACGTAGAGGTGGGCAGCAGCTACTTCGTCGGCGATGCCGACGCGGCCTCGGCCATCATTCGCCGCATCCGTGCGGGCATCCCCGCCGACTTCCACCTGGGGCTGGCGCTCGATTACCGGGGCAACCACCCTCGCGACATCTACGCAGACCGGTGGCTGGAAGAGCCGGAGTTCATCCAAAGCCTGCACCCGATGATCTATCACTGGCACTTCAGCGGCGGACAAGCGCCGCCCAAGCCCTTCATCGACAAGGCCTTCCAGGTCCTGAGCGCCTACGACCTGCCGATTTTCCCCGTCTTCCAGGCCTACCGGGCACCAACGGACGTGCCCCCCGACCACATGGTCGAGGCCGCCCGCATCGCCTTCGAGGACCACGGCGCGACGGGCGTCTCCTACTTCCGCTTTGGGACGATTACCGCGGAGCAGTACGCCGCCCTGGCTACCATTCAGGTACCTGGAGGTGGGGTTGAGCCGGTTGACCTGCCGACCAACCAACAGGTCATCAACGTCATCTACGGCCAGGCGGCCCCGCAACTGGGCATGGAACCTGGCGAGGTCTGGGCAGGCCTGATCGCCAAGGCGGGCTGGGCCGATCTGGCCGACGCGCGCGACGCCCCCTTCGACGCCGCCCGGCTCCGGTCCAAGCCAGAGCGCCTGACCGACGACGAATGGCGCGCAGTCTACGAAGCCATAGGGACCATCTGGCCGGAGGAACTGCCCCCGCTCCCGCCACCCCCTCCACCGCCCACGCGCACCCTCACCAACCAGGAGGTGATAGACATCATCTACGACGTGGCGGAGGAACTGGGCGTCGGCGGCTGGGAGCTGATCGCCAAAGCCGACTGGGAATGGCTGGCGATCCCGCGCGAGTCGCGCAAATTGTCGTTCGACCCGGCCCACCTCGAAACCAAGCCCCCCGACCTGACCGACGAAGAGTGGGAAAGAATCTCTGAGGCCATCTGGGAAGAACTGACCAAACCAGAGAACGGTCCCCCGCCCCCTGGCGAACCCCTATGGCCCGACTGGTGGCCCTGGCAGCATTCTCTGGTGGGCCTGCACGGGCGCGGCGACGGCCCCAACAGGCCGCGCGACTTCAAGCGCTTCAAGCAGGCGGGCATCGAAACGGTCAAGTACCTGTCGCGCGCCTACCGCGACCCTGGGCCAGCGGTGCACATCGACGAAGCGGTGGCGGCCCGGCAGGTGTCCGGGCTGGTGGGCGGCCCCACCGTCGTCGTGCTGCGCACACAGTTCGACATGCCACCGCACCCGCCCACAACCCCCGAACAGTACGCCGCCGAGGTCGGGCCGCAGCTGGCGGCCTTCGGCGGCCTGGATCGCACCGACATCCTGTGGATGGTCGAAATCCACAACGAGCCGAATCTGCTCATAGACGGATACAGGCGGACCTGGTGGGACGGCGAGCAATTTGCCGATTGGTGGCTGGCGGTGCTGGAAAAGCTGCGCCCCACGATGCCGCAAAGCACCCGCTGGGGCTTCCCCGGCCTGTCGCCCGGCCCCCTGACGGACGCGCAGGGCACCGATCACAAAAAGTTCTTCCTGGAGGCCAAAAACGCCTGGCAGGCGGCAGACTGGGTGGGGGCACACGCCTACTGGCAGACGCCGCAGCAAATGACGCACCCCGACGGCGGCTTTTCCTGGCAGTGGATCATGAAGACCTCGGGCAAGCCGGTTGCCATCACCGAATTCGCCAACATCCATCCTACCCTGGACAAGGTGGTTAAGGGCCAGCAGTACGCCCGCTACTACTGCATGCTGCGCGAGTACCCCGGCCTGCTGGGCATCTACAGCTTCGTCGTCAGTACCAGCGGCGGCCAATGGCCGGAGCAAGTGTGGACCAGAAAACAGGCGCTTGAGGTGAGCAAGCGAGAGTGTCGAGAGGGCTAAGGAGGTGGCGTGATCCCTTCTCGTTCGAAAGCGGGCCACAGCAACCGGCTGCGGCCCTGGGTTGAGGGAGGAAATTCATGGCCCAACAGTCAGACGTGACACAGGTCAAGGAGCTGCACAAAGAGGCGATTCTGGACAAGCCGAATGTCGTCGGCGTCGGCACAGGCTACAAGGTGCGAGGCGGAGTGACGACGGACGAGCTATCGATTATGGTGCTGGTCCGCCAGAAACTCCCCGTCGAAGCGCTGGCCCCAGAGGCGCTGGTTTCGGCAGAGATTGAAGGAGTGAGGACCGACGTGATCCAGGTGGGCGAGCTGCGGGCGCTGCAAGACCGCAAAAGCCGTTGGCGTCCGGCCCCCGGCGGGGTGAGCATAGGCCACTATCTGGTGACTGCCGGGACGTTGGGCGCGGTGGTCCGCGACAGGACCACGCAGGACCGCCTGATCCTCTCCAACAACCACGTGCTCGCCAACAGCAACGACGCCAACGAGGGCGACGCCATATTGCAGCCAGGGACGGCGGACGGGGGCAGGCAAGCCACCGACATCATCGCCCGGCTGGAGCGCTTCTGTCCCATCGAGTACAGCGTCGCGCCGCCGACCTGCCCCACCGCCATCGGTCTGGCGAACGTCGCCAACGCCATCGGGCGCGTGCTGGGCACCACACACCGCTTCCAGGCCTTCCAGAGCTTCCCGCAGGCGATCAACCTGGTGGATGCGGCAGTAGCCCGCCCCCTGGAAGGCGGACTGATCGCGGACGAGATCCTGGAAATCGGCGTGGTGAGCGGCACCGCCCCGGCCACGCTGGGCATGGCGGTGCGAAAATCAGGTCGCACCACCGGCCTGACCTCAGGCACCATCACCGTGCTGGACGCCACGGTGGATGTCAGCTACGGGTTGGGACGGACGGCTCGCTTCGAGGGCCAGATCGTCACCAGCGCGATGTCGCAAGGGGGCGATTCCGGGTCGCTGCTGGTGGCGGGCGACTCGCTGCAAGCGGTGGGCTTGTTGTTCGCCGGTTCCGACCAGACCACGATCCACAGCCCCATCCAGGACGTGCTCGACTGTCTGGACGTGTCGATATGACCCTGGACGATACCGCCAGCGCTGGCGCCCCCGACCCCTATCAGCAAGCCATGACGGTCAAGCGCGCCCACCAGGACGAATTGATGCGCAAGGCCAACGTCGTCGGCGTGGGTGTGGGCCTGCGCCAGAAGAGCGGCGCGCTGACCGACGAGGTGGTGTTGGTGGTGATGGTGAAGCAGAAGGTGCGTCGCAAAAGGTTGGCACCTGCCGACGTGATTCCTGCCGAGATTGACGGCGTCCCGGTGGACGTGCAAGAAGTGGGGGAAATCGAAGCGCAAAGCTGACCATCTGAGGAAATCGCTGAGATCGGGGAGAAGACATGAAGACGAACCTGTCTGCTCTCGGCCAGCAGAACATATAGAATAGACGGCCCGCTTTGGGCCGTCTTAGTGAGTGGCGAGGACTGGATTTGAACCAGCAACCCACGGCTTATGAGTCCGTTGCTCTGCCATTGAGCTACCTCGCCGACAGGCGCTATGATAATCTGCTTTGCCGGATTTTTCAAGTCCGCAGCGACGGGAGAAGCCTGAGCGGTTGACCCGCTCCGTTTGCGCAAGTACAATGCCTGTCATGAGCGAAAACCCACCCATCATTTCCATTCTGACCGATTTCGGAGATGCTGACGCCTTCGTCGGGACGATGAAAGGCGTCATGCTCAACATCGCGCCGCACGCTCAATTGGTAGACTTGACCAATCTCATCCCACCCCAGGATGTCAGACAGGCCGCGTTCATCCTGATGACCGCCGCGCCCTACTTTCCAGAGGACACCGTCCATCTCATCGTCGTGGACCCCGGCGTCGGCAGCACCAGGCGGGCCATCGCCGTCCAGACGCCGCACGCCCGCTACGTGGCACCCGACAACGGCGTGCTCACCTACGCGCTGGCGGGCGTCGAGCGCTACACCGCCGTCGAACTCGCCAATCCCAAGTACCAACTGCCCGTGGTCTCCACTACCTTCCACGGGCGCGATATCTTCAGCCCGGCAGCAGCCCACCTGGCCGCCGGCGTGCCCCTCGAAGAACTCGGCCCTGTCCTCGACTCGATTGTGCGGCTCGACGCCCCGCACCTCGTGGTAGGCGAGGACCGCGTCGAGGGCGAGGTCGTCCGGGTGGATCACTTTGGTAATCTCCGCACCAGCATCCACTTCCTCGACTGGCACGAGTCGGACACGATCAGGCTGCGGCCCATGCTCGCTCCCGCCGAAGGCGACGCGGAGGTCAGCTTCTCCGCGTCGAGAACGCACGTCAGCACCGGCCCGCTCACCATTCACGGCGTCTCCGCCACGTTCAGCTCGGTCCAGACCGGCCAGCCGGTCGCTTTCGTCGGCAGCGAGAACGCCCTGGAGATAGCAGTCAATCAAGGAAACGCCGCCCGCGAATTTGACATCGACGTCGGCGATCGCGTGACGTTGACACTCGATCACTGAGCGTTTCGCCCACCTGTTAACCAACCCATCGGAGAGAGGGATGTCGAGCTTTATCATCGAAGGCGGCCAGGCCCTCGACGGAACAGTGACCCCCGGCGGCAACAAAAACGCCGCCCTCAAACTATTGCCCGCCTGCCTGCTAACCGACCAGCCTGTGGTGCTGCACAACATACCCGCCATCAACGACGTTCTCACTATGCGTCGCATCCTGGGAAATCTGGGGGTGGAGATACAGGACCTCGGCGGCGGCAGCCTGCGGGTGCAAGCCAAGGAGGTCAGACAGCACGCCGTCGAGCGCGATCTGGCCGTACAAATACGCGCCAGCATCGTGCTGGCCGGGCCGATGTTGGCCCGGCTCGGCCACCTGGAGCTGCCCCCGCCCGGCGGCGACGTGATAGGCCGCCGCCGCGTCGACACGCACATCCTCTCATTAGAGGCGCTGGGAGCCGACGTGGAGATGGAGGGCGGCACCTTTCAGTTCTCGACGAAGGGCCTGCGCGGCGCGGACATCCTGCTCGACGAAGCCAGCGTCACCGCCACCGAAAACGCCGTCATGGCAGCCGTGCGGGCCAAAGGAACCACCATCCTGCGCAACTCCGCCTCCGAGCCGCACGTCCAGGAGCTGTGCCACTTCCTCAATTCGTTGGGGGCCAGGATCAGTGGCGTCGGCTCCAATGTGCTGACCATCGAAGGCGTGGACCGGCTCGGCGGCGGCGAGTTCACCATTGGCCCGGACTACATCGAGGTCGGCAGCTTCGTCGGTGCGGCGGCCATCACTGGCGGCAACGTGCGCATCCGCAACGCCACGCCGCAATACCTGGACATGATTCAGCAGGTCTACAACCGCCTGGGGGTCTACTGGGAAGTGGACGGTCAGGACGTCGTCGTCCCACCCGGCCAGCCATTGCGCGTCACGCCGGACATCGACGGCCATATCCCAGAGATCAAAGCCCAACCCTGGCCCGCCTTCCCCAGCGATCTCCTCAGCATCGCGCTGGTCATCGCCACCCAATCCCAGGGCACCGTGCTGTTCCACGAGTGGATGTACGAAAACCGCTTCTTCTTCGTGGACAAGCTGGTCTACATGGGCGCGCACGTCGTGCTGTGCGACCCCCACCGCTGCCTGGTGCAGGGTCCCAGCCAGCTAAACGGCGAGCGGGACCGCATTGCCAGCCCCGACATCCGCGCCGGGATGGCCCTGGTGCTGGCCGCCCTTTGCGCGCGCGGCGAGACCATCATCCACAACATCGGGCAAATAGACCGTGGCTACGAAAACCTCGAACAGAAGTTGCGTTCGTTAGGAGCCAACATCAGGCGCGAAGAAGTCTGATCTATGGCACGCCCCTCGCCCGGTCTGCCCTTGCTGGGTCTGCTGATTGCCGCCTCGACCTGCCGTTCGCTCGTCGGCGCGGGGCCGCCCGCCCCTACCACCACCCCGGCTCCCACCTTCACCCCTCAGCTCACCCCCACGCCGACACCGACCCTGGCCCCACCGGAGTTCGAGGTGCGGCTCTGGCCGGGAGACGACGCGCCGATGGTCTTCGTGCCTGCCGGGGACTTCACCATGGGCCTGAGCGACCCACCCAACCCCGAAGAAAACACCGCCGAAAGCCCGACCCACGTGACAAACCTGGAGGGGTTCTGGATAGACCGCTACGAAGTCACCAATGAGCGATTTGGGCATTTCATCGACGCCGGGGGGTATCGCACTCGCCAGTACTGGACCAGCGAGGGCTGGGGCTGGGTGCAGGCCAAACAGGTCACCGTACCACCCTACTGGGGCAGCTCCGACTTCGGATTGCCCCAGCTACCCGTCGTCGCGGTGACGTGGTACGAAGCGTACGCCTACTGCCTGTGGGCGGGCAAACGCCTGCCTACCGAAGCCGAGTGGGAGAAAGCCGCGCGCGGCATCGATGCGCGCCTCTATCCCTGGGGGAACGAGTGGGATTGCATGCGGGGGAACTTCGACGACGAGACCGTCAACACCCCGGCCAGCAACGAATGCGCGGGGCGCGACAATCATCTAATCACCGCGCCGGTAGGCAGCTACGAAGACGGACAAAGCCCGTACCACGTTCACGACATGGCGGGCAACGTCTGGGAGTGGACCCTCAGCCAGCCAGCCCCCTATCCCTACCAACCCAACGACGGGCGCAACCTGCCCGAAAGCGAAGGGCCGCGTATCATCCGGGGCGCAAGCTGGCTGACCTACACCGGCGAGCCGGACGGCGACAACCACGCCCGCGTCACCTTCCGCGCCGACCTCCTCCCGGACGCCCAAAATAACCGGCTCGGCCTGCGCTGCGTCGCCTCCGCCGACTGACTAGTGCTTTGGAAAGTTGGTTTCTACATTACGCTCACCCCCCTGTGAGCCTAGCGGCTCATCCGTCCCCCCGTTGAACGGGGGGACAAATCGGAGCGCAGCGGAGATTAGGGGGGTGAGTGTGAAAATCCGACCTTCAGGTCAACAGAACACTAGCAGCCTGACAGGCTTATACAAACTCCAGAGAACTTCCAATTGAGGGTGGGTCAATCCAATTGGCTCCCGGTGCCACCTCAGTGCCCCTCAGCCGCGCCGAAATGCTCGGCGCCGGGCAGCCTGTCGGCTAACGTGTCCGGTTGGTGAATCAGGAGCGGCAGGTGCTGGGGACAAATCCACACCTCGGCGTCCCGGTAGGCCAGCGACAGCAGCGGAACCTGCTGGCTGTCGCGCTCGCAGTAGAGGCAATGAGGCTCGCGGCTGGGCGATTCGTCGGGCATAGAGATTCTACTCCTTGCGTTGTGTCAGGATTGTCAGCGCCTCTGCAAGCACTTCAAAGTCATGTATTCAGATTGGGCACTCGTTTCTAATCCCCAGGTGCGACCCGCCTGTGAACACGCTTCCCGGCCAGATCGCCCAACTCCTCTTCGCTAAGTATCTTGCCGTTGTAGCGTTCGGCGAAATCCTTGTCGGGCAGCGGGTCCACCGCGTAGCGCCAGGTATCCTTGCGCACCTGCCGCAGCACCGAGCGGCAGTTATCGCAGCGCACCACCCGTTGCGAGCGGCCCCTGACGACCAGCGATAGCTGTCCCTCCTGGCAGGCCGGGCAGCTCTCCACGATCCACGGCTGGGGTTCCCCCCGGGAAATCCCCCGCCCGCGCAGCAAGAACCCCGCACTGAGCAACACCCCCAGGACGCCCGCTGCGATGGCCGCCATTTGGCCTGGTTCAAGTCCCAGCGGGATGCCGGAGCGCTCAACCGGAGTATCTTCTGCCGTCTCCACCGGGGGCTGGTCAGTCGCGCTGGCCCCCGCCTCCGCAGCCGGGATAGAAGTCGCCGCCGGTTCGGGTGTAGCCGTGTCAGGGGGCAAGGGTGTCGGGCTGGCGGCGAGAGGGGTTTCGAGGTCCGGTGTCGGGCTGACAGAGGACGCGGGCGTGTCGTCGGGCAACGGCAGCGTGACCGGGTCATAGCCCATGTTGACGAACCCTCTTTGGACCCAACCCTCCAGGCCGCCGTAATCGATCCGCAGCCACCTCGTGTCCCGAGATCGTGCCTGCGGATAAATCGGCGCGCCGTAAGGCAGCCCGCCCAACGTCCCGAACTGCTCGCCCGGCCCTTCGTACACCGTCAGGTCGTGCACCGCGACGATGCCGCCGTCGACAGGGGGCGGCGGCAAACCGGGCAAGGTAGCCGTCGGCGTGGGGGTGCGCGTCTGGCGCGCCTGCACGCGGCTGCCGGCGACGCCCGGCGATATCGCCAGTGCCCCCACCGCCAGAACGGCGATGCTACGAAAAACAGCCCGATCCCACGAGGAGTTCAGGCTGCCACGTGTCTTCTCAATCAAGCTCACGACTCTGTTAGGAAGTCTGGGTCTGGGCCTTGCCCCAAACCATCGTCCTCTTCGTCGGACTGGGGACGTATCAGGTTCAGCACGCGGTCCAGCAGGTCCCAGACGACATTCTGTTGGAAGCCCACCACCAGACAGATCGCATACAGCAGCCAGGGTGTGCTTTGGCTAGTGTCTATGACCTGGGGCGCTGTCTGGCCGGTTCCCGCCCCGCCGACCACCACACCCACCTGGAACAACCCATATACCACCACGCCCAACCCCATTCCCATGAAGGGATTCAACACGTACCAGCGCGTGTGGATGGGGTCGAAGTCGCGTTTGCGTGCCGTATGCTCGATCAGCACCCACAGCCCGCCCAGCACACCGCCCAGCGCACCCCACAGCGCGGGCACGTAGGCCAGGGCCATGTCGCGCGGCATGAACCGCTCCAGGAAGGTCACGACCGGCGCGTTGATAATGGTCAGCAACCAGATCGTTGCCAGCCAGGCCACCAGGTAGATGGCAATCCACGAGCCAATCGTCCGCGACCAGTGGCGCACTTTCTTTTCCAATTCCAGGCGGGCCTTCACCCGCTTGACAATCACCTCGGCGTTGTCGTAGTTCTCCAGACCCGACAGCAAGTATTCACGCGCCTTCTTCAAGTCGGCCAGCATAGTCTCGGTGCTGCGGAAGTGCCCGCGCACCTCGCTGACCACCTCCTCGTAGACCTCGTTGATCTCGTCCCAGAGTTCGTCGATCCGCTCAGGCGTTATCAGTTGCGGCCCCAGACCGGCATCCAGCGGCAAATCGTCGCCGGGCTGTCCGTAAAAGGGCGGCTCCCCAACTGGCGCGAAGGGGTCGTAAACCTCGAAATGCGCCGCAATCGTCGGTTCTGGCGGCGTGGCGAAACGGCTCGGCTGCCCCACCTCCAGCGTCTCCGAGAGGGGCCGGTCCGTCACCCCACTCACCTCGACGCCATCGCTGAGAGCCTTGCCCACCGCCACCTCAGAAGTAGGCGGCACCAAGCGGTCCGGCGGCTGCGATTCCTCGCTGACACCCGCGAAAACGTCGTCGTCAGGCGAGAGATCGCGGGAGGGCGAGTCCTTGTCTGCCGGGATGGGCATCGTCGCCGCCGTCGAGACCGATGGCCCACCGGGCTGGTAACCCAGGTCTTCTGGTTTGAGATCGCGCGGCTCTGGCTCACCCGTGGCACCGGGGCTGGGCACCGGCTCTGGGCGCTCGCCCCCGCGACCCCAATCGCCGTAGGCATCGGGTGGCTGGCTGTCCGGCTCTGCGGTGCCGTGACCGCTGTCCAACACCTCACCAGCAGCGTCGTCGTCGAACGGGTTCTCGCCGCCCGCCGTCAGGCTGGCGCCCACCGGCTCGTCAAAGGGATTCGGCTCGCCAGCAGAGGGGGTGGCTGGCTGTTTGGCAAAGGGACTTCCCTCCGGGTCCGAAGAAGCCGCTTCACCCTTATCAAACGGATCTTCACCACCGGCCTCAGCGGCGTGGTCCTCGCCACCGGCCAGAATGTCCCAGCCTTTGCCCTCCAGCGAAGCCTTATCTTCTTGGTTTTCCATCGGCGATCTCCTCTGCTAGTTTTCTAAAGGCGGCTGCGCCCTCACTGTTCGAATCATAGGTCAGTATCGTCTGGTTCACAACCGGCGCTTCAGCAAAACCGCTATCCATGCTAATAATGATGTCAAACACCTTGGCACCAAACACCTCGCGCAACTCGTGCACCACCTCGATGGCGTGGCGGTCGTCGGCCTGGTACATCGTCGGCAGCAGTCCCAACAATCTCAATTTCGGGTTCAAGCGGCGCTTCACCCGCCACACGCTCTCCATCAGCGCGCGCACGCCGCGCATCGCCAGGTATTGCGCCTGCACCGGGATCAGCACCTCGTGAGACGCCACCAGGCCATTCAGCGTCAGCAATCCCAGGCTGGGAGGCGTATCGATGACGACGAAATCGAACGGCACCCGGTTGCGGCTCAACGCATTATCCAGGCGATAAGCTCTGTCCGCCCGATTCGCCAGCCGCACCTCGGCCACGGCCAGATCGACGCTGCCCGGAGCCAGCGCCATCGGCGTCCTGCCCGCCGGACGCAAAATACGGGCCAGCGAGGTATTGTCGTGCACCAGCACCGAATACATGCTGCGCGGCATGTTGTAAGGGTCCAGGCCAAAGGTCGCACTCAGGGCAGATTGCGCGTCGATATCAATCAGCAGCACCCGGAAGCCCTTCTCCGCGAGCGCTGCGCCCAGGTTAGCAACCGTGGTGGTCTTGCCAACCCCGCCCTTTTGATTGGCGACGACGATGACTCGTGTCAAGACTCTCCCCCCTGCCAGGTGGATTATGGGTTGGTGATAGCCAGGTGATAGTATAGTATGCTTCCACTCCCAAAAGCAAGAATCACACCCACGGATTGCCCTGGCTGGAGCCTGGGTAGCCCACAGACTGCACTGACTTCACAAACTCCAGATTTGTGTAATCTGTGGACTCTCAGTATCCGCCTGGGAGAATGAGACGACCCCATCCCCTGGCCCATCCCCCTAGTGCGGCAGCCCCTTCTGGCCGTCCTGGGGCATTGCCAACCACTCGTCCAGCGTGATAGCTGGCGCGCCGAACAGCGCGTTGGCCTCGCCGGGATCGCCCAACTCGCCCACCCGGTCAAAATACCCGATCAACCGCGTCACGTAAGCCATGCGCTCGCGCCCGGTGAGCCGCGCGATCAGCCGCGCCTGCCACAGCCTCAGGCGCATGACCTTGAGGTGTGGATGGCAGGCGGCGAAACGCTCCAGCGCATCGGGCAGCGTGATGCCTTCAGAGCCATGCACGAACAACCGCTTGCCAAGCGCCCGGTCATCCCCATAGGAGGAGGCCACCATCCGCCCGAAATCGGCGGCGGCAAAGAAGTGCAGCTCAGGAGGGCGCTGGCCCACGATCACCACCGCCCGCTCCCCGTGGACGAAGTTATGCAGCGTCTCCATCACCCAGGTCGGGCAAAAAACGACGTGCGGCAGGCCACTGTCCCGCAAAAGCTCCTCCGCACGCATCTTCACGTCCACCAACTCAAACCAGCAGTTCTCTTCGCAAACCGTGGTCGCCGAGACGTAGCTGACGCGCTCCAGGTTGCCGTCCGCCAGATCGACCACGTGCTGCGTGGCGGTCAACTCCACCTCCTGCGTCAGGTTGACGTGCACCGCATCACATCCCGCCATCGCCGCCTGGACGTGGCCTTTGCTCGTCGCCACGCCCTCCACGATCTCCACGGTCTCGCCGAGCGTCCGGCGGGCCTTGTCGGCGTCCCGTACTAACACCCGCACCGCATAACCCTCACCGGCCAGGCAGCGCACCACGGGCTGCCCCAACATGCCCGTCCCGCCCAGAACCAGGATTCGCCTGGACATCATCCAATCGCTTTCTGCTCCATACTCGAATAGCTGTTGGGCTGGACACTGCCATCCCCCAGCCCAAACACAGTATACAGCACGCCAATGGAAGATCAATTTGGCGATGGCCCAGATAGGGCTATCTCATTCTCCCTATGGGTTTGTGCTATTTGTGTCATTCGTGGACTCTCGCCGTCGTTGCCGAAAGAATGAGACGCCCCCAATCTGCGCGCACCCCTGTTGCCCGCCTCAAGGCGCTACGTTATAATTCGGCCCACTGAGGTATGGAAATAGAGGTAACCTTACCCGCCCCGTTCGCTCGGGGCGGAAAAGCTTGTGTTCACTGAAGGAAACGATTGATGCCTAAGCGCACCTACCAACCTAAAAAACGCCGCCGGGCGCGCGTTCACGGCTTTCGACAGCGCATGAAATCGCGTGGGGGCCGCCGGGTGATCAAAGCCCGCCGCGCCAAGAAACGCTCGCAGTTGGCCGTCCAGCCCAAGCACGTCAAAAAGGTGAACTGGAACGCCTAGCAGCCGGGCGAAATGGGGATGAGGCTTGCTGCCACGGCACCTGCGTTTGCGCCACCGGAAGGACTTTCAGGCGGTGCGCCAGCACGGACAGACCTGGCGAAGCGGGCAGCTCTCGCTTAACAGGCTGCCCAACCACCTGGGCCACAACCGTTACGGATTCATCGTCAGCAAGCGCGTCGGCAAAGCCGTCGTCCGCAATCGGGTCAAACGCCGCCTGCGGGCGCTGGTCCACAGCCGCATCGACAAGCATCGCCCCGGCTACGACATCGTGATTATCGCCCGGACCGCCGCCGCCAGAGCCAGCTACCAAACCCTGGGCCAGGCGCTGGCCCAGCTGGAAAAACGCGCCGGTCTGGTCGTGATCGACAACGAGTAGAGCACTGAGTATTTACTGATGAAGTACGTTTTGATGGGCCTTATCCGAATTTACCAGCTTACCCTATCCAGGGTCTTGCCGCCCTCCTGCCGCTTTTCGCCATCCTGCTCGCACTACAGCTACGAAGCAATTGAAAAATACGGCGCGCTGAAGGGCAGTTGGATGGCAGTCAAGCGCATCTCGCGCTGCCACCCTTTCAACCCTGGCGGCTACGACCCTGTCCCTTGAGAGGAAGCAGCATTTTGAGTGTGCATGGGTGGCGACGTGGCCTTCTACCCGTCGTCGCAATTTTCGCCGCACTAATCATATCCGGCTGTAGCAGCAACGCGGCCGCGCTCACCGGCTCCAGTTGGCCCGGCATCACCGCCGACGACGACACCATCTACGTCGCCTTTCAGGGCGGCGTCCACGCCATCGACGGCGAATCCCGCCAGACACTCTGGAGCTATTCGGCCCTCTCCGAGCGCCGCAGCCTGATCGGGGGCCGCCGCCCGGTCAGCTTCTTTGCCGAACCGTTCGTCGGCGACGACATCGTCGTCGTGGGCGACTACTCCGAGAGCCTGCACGCCCTCGACGCCGAAGACGGGCAGCGCCTGTGGATCTTCTCCACAGACCGCGCCCGCTTCATCGGCGGGGCCGTGGCCCAGGATGACGTCGTATACGCCGGGGCCGCCGACGGCAACCTCTACGCCCTCGACGCGAGCAGTGGCGAGGAATTGTGGGCCTTCCCCACCGACGGCGAAATTTGGGACGCGCCCCTGTTGGCCGAGGGCGTGCTCTACGTTCCCTCGCTCGACCACAAACTTTACGCCGTCGACGCCCAGACCGGCAGGGAGATCTGGCAGTTTGAGACAGGCGGCGCGGTGGTGGGCACCCCCACGCTCGACGACGGCGTGCTCTACTTCGGCGCGTTCGACAAGACGATCTACGCGCTCGACGTTGAAAGCGGGCGAGAGTTGTGGAAGCGCGAGGTCGAAGACTGGGTGTGGGACAGCCCCGCCGTCGCCGACGGCCTGCTGGTAGCGGGCGACCTGAGCGGCCACGTCTACGGACTGAACAGCGACGACGGCTCCATCGCCTGGGAGATTCAAACCGAAGATAACCAGCCGGTCGTTGGCACGCCGCTCATCAAAGACGGCACGGCCTACTTCGCCTCCGGCGACGCCAACGTCTACGCCGTCGACGTCGAGAACGGGCAGGTGCGGTGGAGCGAAACCATCACCTCGGAATTCACCGGGCAGCTTCTGTTCATCCAGACCGGCACCTCCGTGCGCGACGTGCCCATCTACGGCCCCCTGGTATCCTACGACGACCAATTGCTCGTCGGCCTCCCGCAGGGCGACGATCTACTGCAAATACGCAACGCCGATGGCGGCACCGAAGCGTGGACCTACGCGCCTGAAGGAGGCGCACAGACCGCCGCCAGCGCGGGTTCGGAAGAAGAGCAACCGGAAGAACTCACACCCACCCAACAACTTCTGCGCTGGGGGCCGCTCGTCGTATCGATGATCCTCTTCACCATTCTCCTGTCCCGCCGCCAACAACAACAGTGAGATGAGAAGGTAAACAAACGACCATGCAATTCCTTGAACTCGTCTTTCTCGACCCGATGGTCAATGCCCTGCTGTTCCTCTACGGGTTGCTGGGCAACTATGTTCTGGCTCTGATCCTGCTGACGATCATCGTCCGCCTGCTCACCTACCCCCTCACCCGCCAGCAGCAGCGCTCCACCCGGCGCATGCAGGAACTCCAGCCGGAAATCGAGAAGATACGCAAGAAATACGAAAATGACCGCGAGCAACTGGCCGCCAAGCAGATGGAGCTTTACAAAAAGCACGGCGTCAATCCGGCTGGCGGCTGCCTGCCGACGGTGATCCAGTTTCCCATCCTGATCGGTTTTTACCGGGCCATCACCCAGACGTTAGCCGCTTCCCCACTGCAACTACTCAACCTGTCGCAGCACGTTTACTCCACGCTGCCCAATCTCAACGACCTGGTGCCGCTCGACAGCCGCTTTCTGTGGCTCGACCTGGCCGCGCCCGACCCATTCTTCGTGCTGCCCGTGCTGGTCGTCGCCACCACGTTCGCCCAGCAAAAGCTGCTCACGCCGCCCAGCGCCGACCCACAGCAGGCCAGCATGGCCCAATCCATGCAAATCACCATGCCGATCATGATCGGCTTCTTCGCACTGACGTTCCCCTCTGGCCTGTCCATCTATTGGGTCACCTCCAGCCTCATCGGCATCATCCAATACGTGGCCGAGGGTCGCGTGACCTTCATCAATCGCCTGCTGGGCCGCGAAGAAGAGACGGGCGAAAAAACCAAGAAGCCCGGCAAGGGAAGCAAATCCAAAGCAACAGGCGGACCGAAGAGACTTGACAGAGGAAGCAGAGCCAAGAAGTGATTCTGGCAGCGCACGACGCACACCCCAGCGCTGCTCGCCTGAAAGAGGGCACTATGTCCGACACATCGGGACCACGATACGTTGAAGTTGAAGCCGACTCCGTCGAAGAGGCCATCAAAGAGGGCCTCGACCAGCTTGGTCTCACCCGTGCCGAAGTCACCGTCGAAGTGCTGGACGGAGGCGGGCGGGGCATGTTTGGTCTGGGCGGGCGGCAGGCGCGCGTCCGGCTGACCGAAGGTGACGAACCCTACCGGGAACCCGCCCCCGAGCCTCCCCCACCGCCGGTTGAAGAGTACGTAGAGCCACCCTCACCGCCCAGGCGGCGAGGCAAACCCGAGCCGAGGCCCGCTCCCCCCAGAGCCGACGCCGCCCCCGACTCTGGCGAGGACGCGCAGGTTGCCTCCGACGTGTTGGGCGAACTGCTCGATAAAATGCACATCAAAGCCGAGTTTGAGGTCAGGCGCGCCGAGCCATCCGCAGACGAAAAGGAGGCCCCCTGGGTCCTCGACGTGGTCGGCGACGACTTGGGTGTGCTCATCGGGCGGCGGGGTGAAACACTCGACGCCCTGCAATACATCACCCGCCTCATCACCAGCCGCGAGCTGCAGCGCCGGGCCAACATCGTCATAGACGTGGAAGGCTACAAATCCCGCCGCGAAACCACGCTCCGCAAGTTGGCCCACCGCATGGCCGACGAAGCCCGTCATCGCGGGCGCGCCGTCAAGCTGGAGCCCATGCCTCCCCACGAACGGCGCATCATCCACATCGCCCTGCGCGATGACCCCAGCGTTTACACCGAGAGTGAGGGCTTCGGCAACAAGCGCAAAGTGACCATCCGGCCCGCCCAAACTGACGGGTAGCAAACGGGCCAACGAGCGTGCCCGAAAAAGTCACAAACGTTGACTACCTGACCATCGGCCACGTCACCCAGGACCTCGCGCCCGATGGTCCCCGGCTGGGCGGGACAGCCTCCTACGCCTCTCTGACCGCGCAAGCGCTCGGCTTGCGGGTGGGCGTGCTGACCAGTGCGCCCGAAAACTTCCCTTTGCTCGCCCCCCTGGCCGGTCTCCACCTGACCTGCGTCCCGTCCGGCGAACCGACCACGTTTGAAAACATCTACGACGCCAGGGGCAAGCGCCGCCAGATTCTCTCTGGCCGGGCGGCCATGCTCGACCCCGCCGCCGTGCCGCCAGCGTGGCGGCGCGCTTCCATCGTTCACCTGGCACCCCTCGCCGCCGAGGTCTCGCCTGAGCTGGCGACCTTCTTCCCCACGGCCCTGCTGGGCATCACGCCCCAGGGCTGGATGCGGGCCTGGAACGAAAAAGGCGAGGTTCGCTTTCGCGCCTGGGACGACCCGCACGACCTGGCCAGCAAAGCGGCGGCTGTCGTCTTCAGCATCGAGGACGTAGAGTATGACGAAACACTCGTCGCTGAATGCGCGGCGCGGGCGCGCCTCCTGGTCGTCACGCGCGGCGAGGACGGCTGCAGCGTTCACTGGCGCGGCGAGTGGCGGCACTTCCCGGCCCCCGGCGTCACGCTCGTAGACCCCACGGGCTCCGGCGACATCTTCGCCGCCGCCTACTTCTACCGCCTGCACGTCACGCGCGGCGATCCCTACGAAGCGGCCCGTTTCGCCGTCCAGGTCGCCAGCGCGTCCGTCACCCGCCCCGGCCTCGACGGCATCCCGACCCCCCAAGAAATCCAGCAGGCCGCCCGCACCGCCTCCTGACCTTTCGCCTTCCTGGAGAAACCATTCATGCGCGCCGACCGCGTACTCTACAACGGCACCATCCACACCCTGAACCCCCACCAGCCTGCGGCCAGCGCCATCGCCATCTCTGGCGAGCGGATTCTGGCCTTGGGCGACGACCCCACCATGCGCCAGGCACTTGCCCCCGGCGGCGAGGCCGTCGACCTGGGCGGGCGGCTGGTGGTGCCCGGCCTGACCGACGCCCACGTTCACCTGATCTGGTTCACCGACATCATGCACGCGGTTGACCTGACCGGCGCGGCATCTGCCGAGGAAGTCGTCGGGCGCGTCGCCGAACGGGCCGCCCAGACGCCAGCGGACGCGTGGGTGCGCGGGCGCGGTTGGGCGCAGGACGACTGGGACGACCCGGCTTTCCCCACCGCCGCCCAACTCGACGCCGCCGTCCCCGGCCACCCCGTCTTCCTCACCGCCCGCAGCGGCCACGCCGCCTGGGTCAACAGCGCCGCCCTGAAGCGGGCCAACGTCACCGCCAGCACCCCCGACCCGCCCGGCGGGCAATTCCAGCGCGACGAGCGCGGGAACCCAACCGGCCTGCTGCTTGAGGAAGCGCTCAAGATCGTACAGGCCATCATCCCCGCGCCGACGCCCGGCCAACTGGCCGCCATGATGCGTGAAGCGCTGGCCGCCGCCCACCGTGTCGGCCTGACCGGCGTGCACGACTTCGACGGGGCCGCCTGCTTCCAGGCCCTCCAGATCTTGCACGCGCGCGGCGACCTCAGCCTGCGCGTGGTCAAAAACGTGCCTGTCGAACTCCTCGACCACGCCGTGGCCCTCGGCCTGCGCTGGGGCTTTGGCGACGACACCCTGCGCGTCGGCGGCGTCAAGACCTTTGCCGACGGCGCGCTCGGCGTGCGCACGGCGGCCCTGCTGGCTCCCTACGAGGGCGAACCGGACAACCTGGGCATCGTCGTCACCGACAAAGAGGAAATCGTCGAAAACGTGCGCAAAGCCAGCGCCGCCGGGCTGCCCTCCACCGTGCACGCCATCGGAGACCGCGCCGTCCACGACGTGCTCGACGTCTTCCAGACCGTGCGCGCCCTGGAACGAGAATGGGGCGTTCCCACGGACCGTTTGCGCCACCGCATCGAACACGTCCAGCTCATCCACCCCGACGACGTGCCGCGTCTGGCACAGCTAGGCATCGTCGCCTCCATGCAGCCCATCCACGCCACCTCCGACATGCTGATGGCCGACCGCTACTGGGGCCAGCGTGCGGCCTACAGCTACGGCTGGCGGCTCCAGCTTGAGGCCGGAGCGGTGCTGGCCCTCGGCTCCGACGCGCCCGTCGAGCCGATCAACCCCCTGTACGGCATTCACGCCGCCGTCACCCGCCGCCGCCGAGACGGCAGCCCCGGCCCGGACGGCTGGCGCTCCCACCAGCCAGCGGGCGACGCCCGCCTCACCGTCGAGGAGGCGCTGCGCGGCTTCACCCAGGGTCCCGCCTACGCCGCCGGGCTTGACGACCGGCTGGGCACCCTCGCCCCCGGCTACCTGGCCGACCTCGTCGTCCTCGACCGCGACATCTTCGCCGTCGACCCCATGGAAATCGCAGAGACACAGCCCCTCGGCGTCATGGTCGGCGGGTCGTGGGTCCTCCGCGACCTCTGACCCCATCACCTGAACCCGCCTGTCATCTACCTGACAGCCATCTGGGAGGCCGCTGTCAGGTTCTTTTTTTCTAACCCGGTTAACATACGGTTAGAGAGGACGGTTCTGAATGACATAGTAACGACAGTGTTGGGAAGAGGGGACGAGCCATGACGGAAGAATTCTACCGCCGCTACCCGCGCAGCCAGCGAAGTGAGAAATACCATCGGCACCTCAGCCTCGACGCCACCCTGAAGAACGGCGTGAGGCACAACACCCGGCGCGGCGCGCGCAAGCGCCGCCGCAGGCGGTAAGCCCCCTCGGCCCGACAGCAAAGTCGTAAGTTGGAGTATTGAGCGAAAATGACGATCACCAGGCAAGTATCGATTGACGACAACCGGACCGGCCAGGGCTACCGGGAAACCACGCTCGACGGCCAGGCCATCGAGCAACTCGTCACCCGCTATCCCGACGGCGACCGGCTTGAGGTGGAGACGGGGTCCGACGGCGCGGTCATCCTGACGCTAATCCCCGCCTTTCAAGGCGACGGCGGCCAGCCCCGCTACGGCGACCTGGCTCCCTTGCTGGCCCCGCTGGGCGTGACAGACGAGCGCACCGTCGGCACCACGCGCACCGTCGAACTCTCGCCGGGCGAAAATCGCATCCAGCGCTTTCGCTACCTGCGGGCGGTCATTCCCGCCCCGGCCCGGCTGGAAGTCGAAACCGGTTACGGCGGCAATCCCTTTTCGGTGCGCTTGCGGGCGGCCTGACAAACCGACGATTGAGCTTTCGCCCGCTCCCTGAGCGCCCACGCAGGCGGGCGAAAGCTCCACCGAAAACCGGATACACCAGAGCTTTCACCACACCGGCAGCCAGCAGGGACCGGCTGTCCGACCGCTCTTCACCCCACAGGATTTAGCGCTTTATTGGAATGGGGGGAGGTGGCAATGTCAGGGGATTCTTTCCTTCGGTATCCACGTAAAGACGCGAGTGAGCGCGCCCGCTTGCGCGACGCCCTGCACCACGGAGAACACGAATACAGCCGGTACCACAACCCCCGCCCCCGCTTCCCTTTCGGAGGGCTGTTCGCGGGCTGCCTGCAACTGATTGTTATCGGGTTGATCTGCGGCCTGGTGACGACCTGCGTGGTCAGCTACCTGCTGATGTTCGCCCTCAAATGAGCCGACAGGCGGAGGGGCCGTTCCCCTCCGCCTTAAATGGCCCAAGGACCTTACCCGGCCCGCTCGTAGGCCACCAGAACGACACCCAGTTCGTCCTCCCCTGCCCGGAGTTGCTCGAACGCCTCCTCCGACAGGTCGGCCAGGCGGACCTCCGGCTCAAGCGCCAGAATGTGCAGCCCCAGGTCATCCTCCAGAGTGCGCAGTCTTTCCAGACGTGTCTCGTCGAGATGCGCCAGTTTCATGTGTGCCATCGCCATGATCGCTCCTCCTATAAGCTTCTTTGCCCCGGCCTGGCCAGACGACAAACCGCTAGCGGTCAAAAAAGATGCTCTTGCCGGAGACCGAGAGCGGGATACCCATCACGAAATCCCAATCCACCAACCCCATGTCGCGCGCCGCCGCGCCAGCGCGGTACATAATCCGGTTGTCGACGTTGAACATGCTGGCCGTCTTGACCGCCGAGCCAAGCGCGATGCCCATGTCCAGCAGCCTGTAGGCGCAAATCGGCCCCTTGAACTCGACCTCCACCGACTCTTGTTCCAGAAAACTGGCGCAATCCGGGAATCCGCAGGCCCCACAGTCCAGGCCAGCGTGATCCGCCTCCGACACCCCGATCAGCACCACGACCTCTGAGTTCAGCACGTTGCCAGCGTCCCGGTTGAAATTCTTACCCATCTTCTCCCCGAAGGCGATCATGCCATCGCTGAGCTGTTTGACCGCGTCGCCCTGGAGGATTTTGGTCCGCACGAAGTTCTCGCCCTTGGTCTTAGGAGCAGTGGTCGCCGCGATAGCCATCATTTGCGCGATGGTCTCCACGCCTGCCGCGACCGCCAGACTATCCTCGACGGAGTTTTTCATGGTAATTCCTTTCTCAGCTACCCGGTTCAGTGACGCTCGGCCCGCCGTCCCTCTCAGCCATCCTGCCCGGCGCGCCCCAGCACGCGTTCGTCCCCTACCCGCTTGGTGATGCCGATCTGGTCCAGGTGCTCCAGCAAAGCCAGCACGTACTTGCGGCTGGTGCCAAACACGTCGCGCGCCTGCGCCACGGTGATGGAGCCATGCTCGGCCAGATGCGCCCGCACCACCTCGACCATCTCCCGATACACTCCGCTCTCGAAAACCACGTCGTTGCTCACCGCCGTCAGGTCGCCGCGCGTGAGCAGCATCTGCAGCATCTCGTCTCCCACCTGCGCGGCGGCCTCCTTGAGCGAGGGCGGCGCGGTGGGATTGGCGGCGAACGTCCCCAGCAAAGCATCCGCCTGGGCCTGCTGCGCCCCGGTGAGCACGATCTCGTGCTCCGGCAGCCGCAGCCAGGACCCGCCCCCCTCAATCGCGACGTCCCCCAGCCGGACCGCCGTATCCACCACTGCTGTAAACACCCTGGCATCCAACCGGATACGGCTGCGTAACTCTTCGCGAGGCATACCGGCCCGCAGCGGATAATCCGCGTGATACGTGGTCAAAACCTGGCGCATGGCCGTCGTCACCCGCCCCCACGCGCCCCGGCTGAAAACCCTATCGTCGCCCACCAGCAGCGCCCGCCCTTCGTCCAGCAGCACGTCGAGCGCCTGGGCCGCCTCGTCCTGGCTCATGGACGTCTGCCCGGCCAATTCCGCCACACTCAGCCCCGCCACAGACGCGTCCAGCGCCTGTTCGACCAGTTCGTCGGGCGTGCCCGCCGCCAGCGTCTCCAGCCGCTCGATGATGTCCGGCTTGAAACGCCGCCAGCGATGGGGCGGGTGGGCGTCCACCACCTCCCCCCCGCCAATCGTCTGCCCCGGCGAAGGGTAGCGCAAGATAAAACGATCCCCCTTATCCAGCGCCACCGGCTGAGACAGCCGTAGTTGCAGCCAGCCGCTCTCCCCCGGTGCGAGCTGCTGCACGCCCAGCAGGCGGACGTGCGCCACCACCTCGGCGGCTCCCACGAAACACTTGACCTCCGCGTTGTGCTTGAGAGGGCGACCCGCGTCCGGCAGGTGCCTGAAATGCACGTCGATCAGCGTGCTGCCCGCCAGCGTGCCGGGGGCGGCCACCACCTCGCCGCGCTTCAGATCGGCCACGTCCACACCGGCCAGATTGAGCGCCACCCGCGAACCGGGCCAGGCCACCTCCAGCGTGGTTTTGTGGCTTTGCACCCCACGCACGCGCGCCTTCAGGCCGCCGGGCTGAATCTCGACCTGATCGCCGACGGCAATCGAGCCGTCGACCAGCGTGCCCGTCACCACCGTGCCGAAACCGCTCATGCTGAACACGCGGTCGATCGGCAGGCGGGGCCGTCCCAGGTCGGGGCGCGGCGGGCGCTGGCCGAGCGCCTCGTCGAGCGCCGCCACCAACGCCTCAAGGCCCTCGCCCGTGCGCGCCGAGACCGGCACGATGGGCGCGCCGCCCAGCACCGTACCCGCCATCACCTCTTCCACCTCGGCGATGACCAGTTCGAGCCACTCGTCGTCCTCCACCAGGTCCACCTTGGTCAGCGCGACCACGCCTCCCTGCACGGCCAGCAGGTCCAGGATAGCCAGGTGCTCGCGCGTCTGCGGCATGACGCCCTCGTCGGCGGCCACGACGAACAACGCCGCGTCGATGCCGCCGACCCCGGCCAGCATGTTCTCGATGAAGTCGCGGTGGCCCGGCACGTCCACGATGCCCACCGGCTGGCCGCCCGGCAGCGTCAGCCAGGCAAAACCCAGGTCGATGGTCATTTCGCGTTCTTTCTCCTCGGCCAGGCGGTCCGGGTCGATCCCGGTCAGCCGCTCGACGAGCGTCGATTTGCCGTGGTCGACGTGCCCGGCAGTGCCAATGACGTAAGTCGTGCTCACCCTGAGATCATCCTGAGCTTCAGTGCCTCGTCCGGTAAATTCCCTTTTGCGTTCGTAGGGGCGCGGCGTGCCGTGCCCGGCATACTATCTTGATGATACTTGCCGGATGTAGCATTGAGTATTCGCGCGCTACCTCGTCAAACAGAAAGGCGCTGAAGCATAACCTGCCGCAACGCCTGAAGACGGCCCGTCTCCTGAGCCTGGGGGATGGTCTGCCCTATTCGTTCTTGACGTGATTGTTGTAAAACTCGTCCATCATGACCTGCAGGTGATCCCCCACGATGCTGGCATGCTCTCGTTCGAGCGTGAAGAACTTGTCGAGCAAGGCTTCGTGCCGCTCGACGATCTCGCGCAGTTCCACGATACGTTTGGTCTCCTCTTCGGCGTGGCGGTCGTGCTCGCGCCAGGCCTCGCTGGCAGTGAGCGTGAACTGCCGCCAGCGCTTGTGGTCATCCTTGACGAACGTCTCCCACTCCTGCCGGAACCGTTCCTCCGAGAGCCGCGACATCTCGGATACCTCGTTGACGCGCCGGTCGACGCGCTCGGCAATGCGCTCTGCGTCCTCCAGGTATTTCCTCAGGCGGGCGTGGGTCTCGCCCCAACCCGTCACCTGCTGGCCGTAACCCTCCATCTGCTTGGCAAAGGCGTCGATACGGCCCTGCATCTCGGTCAGCATACGCTCGCGCTGCTGGGCCACCGTCTCCTGATTCTCCGTCCAATCCTCTTGTCGCTGGCGCAGGTCCTGAATATCGGCTCCGAAGCGCTCGTTGCGGCGTGCCAGGGCTTCCACCAGGTCGATCCTTGCCAGCAAGCTGTCGATTCGCTTCTGGCCCTCGACCATCTCTTCCTGCAGCTCGGTGATGCGGCGGTTGTCGATGCGGCGCTGCTCCTCCAGAAATTCGAGCGAGCGTTGGCCTGACTCGGCCTCGTGGTGCAGCACCTTGGCCGATTCCTCGACCTCAGCCGCCAGCGAGGTAATACGCTCCTCGAAGGCCATGCGGGGTCCGAGGTCGCGCTCAAAGCGGGCCATCAGTTCCTGGCGCATCTGCTCGACGGCCCGGGTCATGCCTTCGCGGTCTACCTCGCGCTGTTTCTTCGCCTCGCGCTCGGCTGTGCGGCGCTTTTCGGCATCCCGCTCCATCGTGTCCTGGATTTCGGCGCGCAGGCCATCGAACATCTGCTTCAGATTGGCCTCGTGAACTGCCCTTTCGCGCAGTTGTGTCAGTTCGCTCTCTAACGCCTGAATACGCCGCAGGTGATCTTCGATAAGCTCCTGCTGTGCGGCGTTAGTCGCCTCTAACTGGGCGATGAGCACCTTATCCTTGCGGCGCTCCTCGTCCAGCCAGTTAATCATCTTGACAGATTGATGGTCATCCATACCAACCGCTCCTAACAATAAATCCCTCCCTTGACCCGCTCATTATAACATGGTTCACCACGCTCACGAAGTGCTGTGATTGCGCCCCAGGGGCGTCACAATCCCCCATGCAAAGCGAATGAACGGCCCCTTCCGAAGATCCAGGCAGTCCACAAACCACACCAGTTTCACAGGCATAATCTGCGTAATCTGCGCAATCTGTGGACTCTCACCATCCTTGGCTAAAGAACACGACACCCCCAGATTGCGCCCGCCTTGAGCCGCCGCTATACTCGCCCCAGGGCATCCTCATCGGCAGAGACACATGGTCCGCATCGGCATCGACGCTCGACTGACGTACTATAGCCAGGCTGGCATCGCCCAGTACACCCAGCACCTCATCCGGGAACTGGGCGCGTTGGACGCGTCCCATCGCTACCTGCTGCTGCAAAGCCGCAAAGACAGGCGCGATCTGGCAGCCGCGCCCAATCAGCAGCGCGTCGCCTGCTGGACGCCCAGCCACCACCGCCTGGAACGCCTGGCCTTGCTGCTGGAGACCCTGCCCCTGCGCCTGGACCTGCTGCACAGCCCCGATTTCATCCCGCCATACAAAGGCCCCTACCGCTCCGTCATCACCGTTCACGATCTGGCCTTTCTGCGCTACCCCGACTTCGTGACGCTTGACAGCAGGCGCTACTACAACCGGCAAATCGAAGCCGCCACCCGCCGCGCCGAGCACATCATCGCCGTCTCCAGGGCCACCCAGGCCGATCTGGTCGATCTATTGGCGGTCCCCGCAGACAAGATCACCGTGATACACGAAGCCGCGCACGACGCCTACCGCCCCCTGGCCGACAGCGCCGTCCGCGACCACCTGGCCCGCTTCGATCTGGCACCCGGCTACGTGCTCTTTCTGGGCACGTTCGAGCCGCGCAAAAACCTGGACGGGCTGCTGCAAGCCTACGCGGCGCTGTTGAGCGAAGTCCCCGACGCTCCGCCGCTCGTCATGGCCGGGCGTCGCGGCTGGCTGGACGACCCGCTCTTTGCCCTGGCGCGGAAACTCGGTCTGGAGCGTCACGTTCGCTGGCTGGAGGGGCTTGAGCAGGAGGATTTGCCGCCGCTGTACGCAGGGGCGGCGGTCTTGTGCATGCCCTCGCACTACGAGGGCTTCGGGCTGCCCGCGCTAGAGGCGATGGCCTGCGGCACGCCAGTCGTCGTCGCCAACCGCGCCTCCCTCCCGGAAGTGGTTGGCGACGACGGGCTGCTGGTTGACCCCGACAGCCCCGACGACATCGCCGCCGGACTGCGCTCTGTGCTGACCGACGCCGCGCTGGCTGCCGACTTGCGCCGACGCGGCCTGGCCCGCGCCACCCAATTTAGCTGGCGAGAAACCGCCCGCCAGACGCTGTCCGTTTACGAACAGGTGCTGGCCCGATGAACGTCCTCTTTCTGACACCCAGGTTGCCCTACCCGCCCAGGATGGGCAATGCGCTGCGCAATCACGGCCTGATCGTCGGCTTGGCCGCGCGCCACCGGGTCAGCGTGCTCTCGCTGCTGGACCCCGGCCAGCCCGACCCGGCCACCACCCCCCTGGCCGAACTCTGCGAGCAGGTGGTCGGCGTGCCCACCCCCACCCGAACGCGGGCGCAGCGCCTGCGCGACCTGCTGGCCGGACAGGCCGACATGGCCCGCCGCCTCTGGTCCGAGAATTACGCGGACGCCCTGCGCGAGTTAGTCGCCCACCACCACTACGACGTGGTGCACGTCGGCGGCCTGGAGATGACGCCCTATTTAGCGATCATGCGCCAGAGCAGATTTTCTGGGCTGGCCGTCTTCGACGACCACAACGCCGAGGCGGCCCTGCAGCAGCGCATCTTCGAGGTCGACCTGCGAACCCCTAGCCGCTGGCACGCGGCGCTCTACTCGCTCATCCAGTGGCGGCGGCTGATTGCTTTCGAATCCGCTGCCTGCCGCCAGGCCGACCACGTGCTGGCCGTGTCGGGCGCAGACGCCCAACTGCTGCGCGCCCTGAAACACGACACGCCGGTGACGGTCATCCCCAACGCCATCGAGGTAGCCGCCTACCGGCTTGACGGGGCCGCCCCAACACCCGGCGTCACGCTGCCGCGCCCCACCCTGGTTTTTACCGGCAAAATGGATTACCGTCCCAACGTAGACGCCGCGCTGTGGTTCGTCGGCGAGGTGCTGCCTCGCGTTCGCCGCCAGATTCCAGAGGCCCATTTCGCCATCGTCGGCCAGAAACCGCACGCCCGCCTCGAACCCCTGCGCAGCCAGCCCGGCATCACCATCACCGGCTGGGTGGAGGACATCAAGCCCTACGTCGCCGCCGCCGACGTGCTCGTCGTGCCGATGCGCATGGGCAGCGGCACGCGCTTCAAAATACTGGAGGCGATGGCGATGCAGCGCGCCATCGTCAGCACCACCCTCGGCGCGGAGGGCCTCGACGTCCAGAGCGGGCGACACCTCCTGATAGCCGACGAACCGGCGTCCTTTGCCGAGGCGGTGGTCGCCCTCCTGAGAGACGACGCCCGCCGGGCCAGCCTGGGACAGGCAGCCCACACCTTTGTTGCCGAGGGATACGATTGGGGGACCATCATCCCCCGTCTGGAGGCGATCTATGAACAGGCATGAACTCGCCATGCGGAATCGAGCCTTGGCCGAGAAGCGCCTGAGCCGACGCGGCCCGCGCGGCCCACTCGCCACACTCACCAGCACCCCGCGCCGGGCCAGAGCGCGCCGCCAGCCGGAGCGCATCCTGGTGCTGTGCCCCGGCGGCCCGGACTACGCGCTGTTTGCCACGCCCGCCCTCGACGCCCTGCGCGCTGCCTACCCCTTGGCCAAGATCGCCGCCTGCGTCGGCCTGGACGCCGAGCCAATCCTGCGCCACAACGACGAGATCGACGCCCTGCACGTCGTCCCCGCGCTGGAGGCGTCGTTAGAGGGTCCCAGCCCGGCCCGCCTGGGCGACCGGGTTGAAGACCTGGACGCGGAGCGTTACCAGGTGGCGCTGGTGATGGCTCCCGCGCATTGGATAGGGGCCTTGCTGGCCGCCCGCGCGCGCATCCCGCGTCGTCTGGGCCTTGACGACGGGGGCAACGCAGGCGACTTTCTGACCGACGCCATCCCGCGCGACCCCGAAGCCCACGCCGTGACCCAAAACCTGCGGCTGGTCGAGGCACTCGTCGGCGCGCCGCCCACGCTCGACACGTCGCTCCGCTTCTTGATGACCGACGCGCTGGTGGCGCTGGCCTACCGTTCGGCCCTCAACGAGCTGGCGGGCGATCCCCGCCCGCTGGTCGCCATCGACCCCGGCGACGGCACCCGCCCCGCCGATTGGCGGCCAGAAGGGTGGGCCTTGGTGGCCGACCAGTTGGTGCTCCACCACGAGGCCAACGTGGTCTTGTTCGGCGACGAGGCAGGCGCGGCCCAGCGAGAGGCCGTCGCCAACGGCATGCGCTTCGAGCCGACCGTATTGGAGGGATCGCTCGACACCCTCTTCACAGCCGCGCTGTTCGCGCGCTGTGCTCTGGTGATGGGCGGCCACAGCGGCGTGTTGCACCTGGCCGTCGCCCTCGACCGGCCCACCGTCTTCCTCTACGGCCCGCACGACCCCGCCGAGGTCGGCCCCTGGGGTGACCCGGCGCGGCACCGCGCCCTGCGTTCGCCCCTGCTCTGCGCGCCCTGCCGCCTGCCCGACTGGCCCGACGACCCGCTCGACAGTCACCCCTGCGTGCGCGACATCGACGCCTACGCCGTGCTCGACGCCGCCCTCGACCTGATGAACCCCGCATCCCCACGCGCCGACCTATCGCAAGCCAGGCGGCGTTCGAAAGATGCCTAGAAAATTCACCGCGCTGGGTCTACTAAGTCTGTGTCTGGTGCTTGTTGGCTGTCAGAACCATTCGCTGGCTCAACCGACCGACCCGGCTATTACGATAATTGTGGAACCCACCCGACCGTTTTACGATGCAACGTACACTTACACACCTCGTCAGGCTGCCACGGCGACGGCCTTTGCCCCCCATTATGACCTGCTGCATCCAGGCGAACAGTTAAGGCGGCTAGGGATCAACCTAGAAACGGTCATCGAAGAAGATGATGCTCGGTTTTCCATGCTGCCGTCGGGTCAAGAGCTGGCACTTGTTGGTCAAGAAGACGGTGTGATGCAAACGCGATGGCAGTTTGATTTAACCATAGCTGGTGGGGGCCAAATACTCTGTGTTGGTGATGTATATGTGGGGGATATCGTCGAATGCACGGATTTCCGGGTCCGAATCGTCACCATCTTCGAATATGAGAGGGCCCTGGCTGCCTGGAGTCTGGTCGACACGTCGCTGGAGCCGTTGTCACCGTTCCAGATTACGTCCGCCTATAGCGCTTTACTGCCACCGGACGAAGAGGGTTTAGTCCTCCCCTTCGAGACCAACGTCTCCTTTGACGAGTCGCTGTCACTCTTTGGTTCACAACCGAAGATCGAGGTCGTTGACCTTGACCCCAAACTATCTGAGGCTGTGCAGACGAGACGGGTGCTTGACTTGGTGGTAAGTAACTCAGGCAAGGGTTTCAGGCGCTTCAAACGCCCGGTCTATGCAGGGGACATGCTTGAGTTTGACGATTACCGGGTTCGTGTTCTCTACATAGGCGACGATTTCGCGTACTTATCAATCAGTTCGCCACCTGCTACTGATTAGTCGGTGTCGAAGCACAGCGTCAGCGCGAGGTTGCCCGGTTCCAGTTTGTCACCATCGTGCACGATGCCCCGCCTCATTCCATCGGGCGAGCGTAGGTCAAACGTAGTTTTCTGATTATTGCAAATCTTCCACCCCAAGGTACAATTCCGCGCCGCTGGAATAGATAGATCCTCGACGCACGAACGACCTTGCCCTCGTAGCGAGGTTCCTTTTGTGTATCGGGGTCCTGAAGGGCCGTGCAGAAGGCCCCAACCCTGTAACAACCGGGGTCCGGCTGCGTTCTACATACAGGATTGCTGGGATTGCGACGCGTCCGAAGGGACGCCTTAGAGCAACCTCGTAAAGAGGTTTGAGGACAGAGATGGTAATCAAACTCAAGACCCTGAAACTGTTGCTGGCTGTGACCCTCGCGGGCCTGGTGCTCATGGCCGGGTTGGTCGTCACGGGGTTAACGTTGGCCTCGCGCCACGCGCGAGCGACGGTCACGGAACAGGTCGGCATCACGGCCATGATGAGCCTCAGCCCGACCTACGGCGGCGCGAACACCTTTGTCAACATCACGGGCATTGGCTTCCCGTACGAAAGCCGTGTCCGGCTGTATCTCACGCCGCCCGGCGGGGCGATTCCCCCACAGCCGCACGCCGAAACCTTCGCCGACGACGAAGGCCGCTTCAGCGTGATGTTTCCCATGCCCCAAAACTGGCCCGACGGCACGCCCGTCACCGACGAAACCCTGGTGCTGATGGCCCTCGGCGAGGACGGTACCGTGCAGGCCAGCGCGGTATTCGACTTCATGCCGCCGGTCATCCAGCCGGAAATCAGCGTCACGCCGACCATGGGCGGCGGCGGCACACCCGTCACCGTCAGCAGCGTCGGCTTCCCGGCAGGCGCGCGGGTGACCCTGCACCTCGGCCCGCCGGAGGGTGGCTTTGGCGCGCAGGCGTACGCCGAAGGCGTCGCCGACGCCGAGGGCCGCGTCACGCTGGCCTTCACCATGCCCGAAAACTGGCCCGACGGCTCGCGCGTCAAAGAGGAACAACTGGAAATCGTCGCGCTCACGGACGACAACGTCGTGCGGGCCAGCGCCGGGTTTGACTACCAGCCAATCCCGTACCCGCTCATCACCGTCAGCCCGAACTACGGCGGTCCGGGCACGCCGGTCAGCATCACCGGCGACGGCTACCGCGCGGGCGTGCGGGTGCTCGTCAAGCTGGGCACCTCGGTGGACGACGCCGCCGGGCGCGAGGCCTACGTCGAGACCATGGCCGACACGCGCGGCAACATCAACGTCCCGTTCACCATGCCGGGCAAATGGCCGGGCGGCCTGCCCATCCTCGTCCGCGACGTGGTGGTGCTGGCAACCTCGGCAGACCAGAGCGGCTACGGCTGGATGGGATTCGCATATCTGGAACACGAGCCGGAGGAGCCAGCTGAGCAGGACAGCGGGACTTCCGAGGATGAGGTGGTAGACGAGGAACCCGCCGCCACGTCCACGCCCAAGCCCAAGAAAAAGGATAAGGACAAGGACGAGCAGCAAGAGCAGGCTCCCGCCGACGAGGTTCAACCCGCTCCCGAAGAAGAGCAGGATACCCAGACCGGCACCGGGCAGTCCACCGAAACGGATGCTGTGCCGCAGATCATCCTCAGCCCGGCCAGCGGCGGCGCGGAGACGCTGGTGACAGCCACCGGGGGCGGCTTCCCACCGGGCGCGCAGGTGTTCGTCCATCTTGGCCTGCCCGGCGTGGACGTTGGTCCAGACGTATACGGCGAGGCCCTCGCCGACGAGATGGGCAACTTCAGCATCACCTTCGCGCTGCCCGCCACCTGGCCTGACGGCACAGCCATCGCCGAAAGCGAGATCGTCGTCGTGGTCGCCACGCAAGACCGCGCCGTGGTCGCCTCGGCTGCCTTCACCTTCGTGCCTGACGCGGAAGCGGAAGCAGAAAGTGAGATCGAGCCGGAGGTCACGCCGGAGGTCGAAACAGAGGCTCCGTAAGCCTCACTTGTGCGCCGAAGATGGGAGGCGGGTTCCTACCCGCCCTTACGAGCAAGCCCCGCTGCATAAACAGCGGGGCTTTGATCAAAGTGTCAGGTTCAGAGGCAGCGAAAATCAGTCCGTATCGAAGTACAGCGTCAGCATCAGGTTGCCCAGTTCCAGTTTGTCACCGTCGCGCACGATACGCCACTCATTCGCGCCCAACTGGTGCCCGTTGAGGAAGGTGCCGTTAGTGCTGTCGAGGTCCTTAAGCTGCACCATATCCTCGTTAAGGCGCAGCGCGGCGTGGCGGCGCGACACCCCATTGGCCACGGCCTTATACGCAGCCAGGTCCACGTCGGGGTCGACGTCAACGTCCTCGTCCGAGCGGCCCAACACGATCTCTTCGTCGGAGGGCAGGCGGATGGTGTGCACCGTCTTGTTGACGAACGCGCGGATGGTGCGACTCTCACCCACCTGGGCGCTGCTCCAGATCTTCTTCTTGATGGGCGCGGTCTCAATCCCACCCTGGAGAATGATGGTTTCGCCACTTAGCCCAGGCATTATCTCGCCACATTTCGCGCACACCTTCGGATTGCCGCTCATCTCATGCTGGCAGGCTGGGCAAACGACCGCCATCTACAAGCCTCCCTATGCCAATGCCATACAGGTATCTTGCCATGCTAAATCTCTGGCCTATTCTAGCACCAATTGAACCCTCACAATAATAGTCCGATATACCCATACGCGCACGGATACCTTGTGGCACCCTACGCGCGATGATACAATCGCCCGCACGTTGCTTGCCAGAGGAACCCGACGATGACCACACAACCCCCGCGCCCCACCCTCGATACCGAACGCCAGCAGAAAGCCAAGCAATACGCCCGCGTCAGGCGTCGCCTGTTCGTGGTCAATCTGGCCTTCGGCGGCCTGTATGCCGGGTTGTGGCTGGCGCTGGGCATCAGCCCGCTGGTCAAAGGCGGCGTGCTGCGCCTGACCCAGAACCCCTGGCTGCTGGTGGCGGGCTACGGGCTGGTGTTCGGGCTGGCCTACTGGGCGCTGGACCTGCCCCTCAGTTATTACAGCGGCTTCGTGCTCCCCCACCGCTACGACCAGAGCAACCAGACGCTCGGCGGCTGGGTGAGCGACCAGGCCAAAGGGCTGCTGGTCGGCGGACTGATAAGCGGCCTGCTGTTGGAGGGCGTCTATTGGCTGCTGCGCGCCGCCCCGGACCTGTGGTGGCTGTGGGCCGGGCTGGCCTATCTGCTGTTTGCCGTCGTGCTGTCCAACCTTGCCCCCGTGCTGATCGCCCCGCTCTTCTACAAATTCACCCCCCTCGACGACGAGGAGTTAGCCGCGCGCCTGACCGCGCTGGCCGAAAGCGCGGGCACCCGCGTGCGCGGCGTCTTTCGCTTCGACATGAGCCGCCGCACCAAGAGCGCCAACGCCGCCCTGATGGGCATCGGCAACACGCGGCGCATCGTCTTGGGCGACACCCTGCTCGAAGAGTTCACCGCCGACGAAATCGAAACCGTGCTGGCTCACGAACTGGGCCACCACGTTCACCGCGACATCTGGCTCGGCATCGCCGTGAACGCAGTCCTCACGCTGGGGGGTCTGTACGTGGCCAATCTCGGGTTGCGCTGGGGCGTGAGCGCGCTCGATTTTGAGGGCATCGGCGACGTGGCCGCGCTGCCGCTCTTTTCGCTGGTGATGGGCGCCTTCGGGCTGGTGATGATGCCGCTGGGCAACGCCTACTCGCGCTGGCGCGAGCGCATGGCCGACCACTACGCGTTTCAGAGCACCGGCCAGCCCGGCGCCTTCGCCGACGCGATGACCCGCCTCGCCAACCAAAACCTGGCCGACGCCGACCCGGAGCCGTGGGTCGAGTTCATCCTGTACAGTCACCCGGCCATCAGCAAGCGCGTCGCGGCGGCCAAAGCCTACGCCGAGGGACAGACGTAGTCGGTAAGGTATTAACCGGTTCAGACGTATGAATACCGTGATTCACACCGTCAGAGTAATGGGACGCGTTACGAATGGGAGATGGAATGAAGCAGACTATCGAAGAATTTCTGAAACTCGAGCGCCTGGCTGTCGTCGGCGTTTCGCGCATCGGGCTTAAGTTTGGAACCAGGGTGTTTCGCAATCTGCGCTCGCAGGACTACGACGTGGTGCCGGTCAACCCTAAGATGAACACCTTCGACGACCAGACCGTCTATCCCAACCTGAGCGCGATTCCTGAGCCGGTGCAGGGCGTGGTCGTCGTCATCCCGCCCAAACACGTGGGGCCGGTCCTGCGCGAAGCGGCTAAACTCGGCATCCAGCACGTCTGGCTCCAGGAAGGGGCCGAGTCGCCGGAGGTCATCGCCCTGGCCGAGGAACTGGGCCTGAGCGTCGTGCACAGCGGCCCCTGCGTGATGGTTGAGGCGAAGCGCGCCCGCTTTGCCGCCGCCTGACACAAAACATCCAGGAATTCACAGACGGCACCCACTTCACAGAGCTAATTTGTGTAATCTGTGCAATCTGTGGACTCCCACCCTTCCTGCTGATGAAATACGACGCCCCTACAGATTCAACCTCTCGCTTGCAACCTATCGACTAAACGTGAGATACTCCCCCCTCGGAACCCGGAACGAGTGCGAGGGGCGGAACTCTCTATGAGGCAACTCACAAACCGTGTCGCGTACCACGCGTCCCAGGCGCAACGCGCGTTGAGAACCGCCTGGGGCAAGCTGAAACCCCGGCTGCCGGGCCTCTCAACCCTGTGGCCCTGGGCGCTCCGCGTGCTGCTGCTCGCCGCCGCGTTGGGAGCGCTCCTCCCGCGCCCGGTCTACGTCGTCCCCGACCCGCCGCAAACCGTCCAGACCGAACACCCCATCGTCTGCGTCCACACCCGCCTGACCGACGAGGTGCAGGAGTGGGTCATCCAGCGCAGCCTGCGCCTGGTGCGCGAGATGGGCGCGACCACCATCGTCGAGTTCTTCCCCTGGCCCTACTACGAGCCGGTCAAAGGGCAGTTCGACTGGGACCGCAGCGACCTCATCATCGGGCACGCGCGCACGCAGGGCCTGACCGTCATCGCCCGGCTGGGCATGGCCCCCGAATGGGCGCGCCCCGACCCCGACGAGATCGGCCGCGAGACCACGCTCAACGAGTTGGTACCGGAGCACTTCCAGGATTTCGCCGATTTTGTGGGAGCCTTCGCCGGGCGCTACCGGGGCCAGGTCGACACCCTCATCATCTGGAACGAGCCCAATCTGGCCCTGGAGTGGGGCTACCGCCCGGTCGTGCCGGAGGAGTACGCCGAACTGGTCCGCCTGAGCGCCATCGCCGCGCGCGAAGCCAACCCGGACGTGGTCATTCTGGCGGGCGCGCTGGCCCCCACCCTGGAGCCGGAAGGCAGCCCCTTTGGCATGAACGAAGTTGACTTTCTGGAGCGCTTCTACGCCACCGGCGTCTCGCCCTACTTCGACGCGATGGCCGTGCACACCTACGGCCTCAAATTCCCGCCTGAAGAGGAGCCTGCGCCCGACGTGTTGAACTTCCGCCGGGCCGAGATCATCCGCGACATCATGGTCGAGCAGGGCGACGGCGGCAAGCCGGTCTACGTCACCGAGTCCGGCTGGAACGACCACCCGCGCTGGACGCGCGCCGTCCGGCCCGGCCAGCGCATCGCCTACACCCTCGACGCCTACCGCTACGCCGAGGAAGAATGGCCCTGGGTCGAGCGGCTGTGCCTGTGGGCCTTCCGCTTCCCCGCCCCCTACCAGGGCTACCCCGACTACTTCTCGCTCGTCACCCCCGACTTCCAGCTCAAGCCCATCTACGAAGAACTGCAAGCCTGGGCGCGCGGCTGGCCCCCGCCCAACGGACCCTAGCGCCAAACACCCCCCAGACAGCCGCCTCCGGCGAGCTACCGGCAACCAGCAAGCGGCGGCTTTCCGCGAGCGAGACGAATGGTTGAGACCTCTTTGAGGCCTGAATGCTGCCTGCCAGCAGCCGTAAAAAAGGGGGCCATCTCAGGTTCACAACCGGGGCCGTGGTTTCATCGGGGCGGCACGAGGCCAGGCCGTAGTGGGTGATGGGACAGGCGAGCATGGGTCAGGTGCGTGCGGGGTCGAGGGGGTCGTAGGGATCGTCGAGGAGGTTCGGCTGGCGGTCGGCGGCTTCCTCGCGAACGATGTTGAAGATGATCTCGGCGGGGCCGCCAGCGCCGGGGTCGGGGGGGCCGGGGCGGAGGAAGCGGTTGAGGATGTCGCGGGCGGCCTGGAGGCGAACGTAGTCGCGGTCGGAGGCCAAGAGGTCAATGACGCTGCGGGCGGCGTCGCGGAGGGCGTCGAGGAGTTCACTCTCGGCGGCGAGGGCGCGGTTGGCCTTCAGGCGGGCGGCGCGGGCGTTGAGGTCGTCGCGGCGGGCGCGGGGCCAGCGGTAGAAGGTGGCCCTGGAAAGGCTGATGGCGCGGAAAGCGTCGGCATCGGTGTCGGTCAGGCTGCGGGCGCGAACGTAGGCAAGCTCGCGGTCTTTGAGGCCGTCGAAGATGTCGGTTAGTTGGTCCACAGGTATGCTCCTTTTAATCAGCCGCCTACGGCGAGCCGCCTTCGGCGAGCTTGCAACCCGGCGCTGGCCGGGCTGCTGACTGCTCACACAAGAAAGCCCCGGTTGCGAGTTCACAACCGAGGCAGGCGTTTCAACCGGGCGGCACGAGGCCGGGGCGTGGTGCCCGCCCGTCACCGTTTGCGTGGGTCTCCAGTCGTCGGGGATATTATACCACAGAACACAGGAAAATGGAACGTTTGTTCTGGGGATTGGGACATAGACGGCAGCGGCCCGTTAAGGCGGGTGGGGGTGACTCTATTGGCCGGGGGAAGCGGCTTGCAAGATAGCCTGGAGTTTCGCCTTTTCACTCAGTCTTTGGCGAAACTCCAGTTCTCAGCCAGTCGTGGATTCTTAGCCCCTGCGTTTGCTGATCAGGCCGTACAGCCCGCCGATGATAGCCACCCCGAGGGCGATCCCTGCTGTGATGGTGGCAATCCTGTAAAAGGTGGACCACATCGGCCCAAACAGCCCCTCCGGTGCAGCAACCGATATCGCAACGATGAGCACAAGGAATACTGCGAGAACGATCCATGCGACCTTTGTGACGAACCGTACACGTCTGCGGATATCCTCACGCATTGAGAGACCTCCCTGGTCTGATGATTTGCAGCCGGACTTTAGCCAATAAGTCCGAAGAAAGGCAAAAGGCCAGATAGCATCGAGCACGCTGTCGAGGTGATCGCGCACCTCGTTGTTGGTGACGCGTATCACTTCGTAGCCTTGCGCTTCCAGCCAAGCCGTGCGGCCCTCGTCGTATTCCCTCTGCTCGTCGTGTGAATCGCCGTCGATCTCGACCACCAGCCGGTGGGCCGGGCAGTAGAAATCCACGATAAAGCGACCAATGGAGTGTTGCTGCCTGAAGCGCAGCCCACCCAGTTGCTTGCGCTGCAAGTGCCACCACAGGCGACGTTCCATCGGCGTCTGCTCCCGGCGTAGATCACGCGCGCGGGCCCGTAGCACCGGATGAACCCGCTTGCGCTTGTCCATCCCAACCTCCTCTGCACTGTACCGTCCCCCCTTTGAGGGGGGACTACAGGGGGGTGGGCCTTTGCTTCCCGCCACCGGCCCTCCGCCACTCCACCGCCCCGTGTTTCCCTCCTCGCCGCCACCCACGGCTGCGCGGCCATTGTCGAGGCTGTGCCGGGTTTCCATTGTTGATGGGGACTGAAATGGTCCTGTCAACACTCTTGAGGCGTGTTAGTGATCCGCGCTTTCTCATAAGTAAAACTACCGCCTTCTGCAGCTGACATCCTCACCAAAACATCCCACTCCAAACACTTAACTTGACCAAACAGCAAATCAGAGCTACGCTTAACACCAGACACGGCAAAGACTCCTTTGCTAGTGATCTATCCGCAGCGCCCCGAAGCCGCCAAGCTAATCAGGGGCGCTCGCCTATCCCCTATATAGATCTCTCACAGCCACCCAAACCCAAAAGTTTCTGCCTCCACAGTTCAATCCCCTTTTCTCGAGAGGTACGTCACCAACATGACCTCTCACCCTAATTCACCTTTGCAGCACCACTTGCACCTTCACCATCACAGACACCACTCTAATTACCACATTGCTCTTCAATGAATTCGATTACCTCAATTATTTTCATATAATACCCTCTTACCTGCGCCACTGAGATACTTGATGCCCTCCCATGCGAAATAGCATTTCGCTGCCCTACAATACTTCCAATCGCTTCCTTTCTCCCGTTACCTTCAAGGAACCTCTCCAGCGCCTTCTTCCATTCATCACTGAACGCTCCCGTCAGACTCACCAAATTGTCCCTATCCATATTCCTCAATCTTCTAAAGCTCGCGTCCACATACCTCACAACATTACCACCCGCCCGTTGATCCGCATACTCCACAAATACAGCCTTTATTCCAACCTCCAGAAACCCGTAGACGCGAACACACAAGTACTTACCCCATTCCCCCAGTAACTCAATATCATCAATTTCCTTAGCACGCATAAACAGATAATCTAGCGACTGTTTCTGTGCACCAACAACCCGGTTCTTCATCCTACTCCGCCGAAGGCAGCCGTAGCCAACTCTAGCCGAGCTCTCACGTTCTCAACATCCGTCGTAGAAGACGTATACGCATCAATAAACCGCTCATTGTCTAGCAAATCAAAATACTGCCACTTCAAACCATCAAGGTCTTTGATACGCCCCTTTTCCAAACGGCGAGCAATGCCCACCATAACAGCATCAAACACTGCCGCATTCAGCCCCCGAATCGGCCTGAATGCTTTCCGCCCTAGGCACTCTCCCACAACTCCAATAGTCGCCTTAAACACACTCCTAAACTCGTTGCTAGTCTTGGCATCCACATCTCTATGCTCAAACATAAACCAATTCAGGAACTCCTTCATTGGTTTTCCGTAACTATCCGACGCATACAACAACGCCAGAAACCGCAAAATCAATTCCTGGTCCTTTGCTCTTTTACTCTCAGCACCATAAACCGCACGCCATGGTTCAAAACCATTCAGATCACGCAGCAATTGCCGGAATTCGCCCCGATAAATCACATTCCGTATCTCCTGCGGATTCAACTTCAGTCCAGTAGTATTCAATCTCTCAAAGATGTGATACATACTACTATCGTCATCTTCCGGCTCGAGTTGCTCAATAATCGTCGCATGCAGGATCGAGTCATCCAATTGCCGTCTGTCTTCCTCGGCTAGGGTTCTGTAAGTCTTCCCATCAAATCGCTCATCCGAGTTCACAAGAGCAAATGGCCTCGTGCCCTGAAATACTCCGCCGTAGAAATCCGCAAGCGTCACCAACCTCTGTTGCCCATCTATTACAATCAGTCTCCTCTCCTCATCCTTCGACATAAAGATCCCTGGTACTGGGAGACCTCGCAGCAAGGAATCAATGAATCGGCAAGCCTGTCCAAACGACCAAACGTACTTCCTTTGAAACTCTGGTATCACTATAGCGCCATCCTCATAGCGTTTCACCAGAGTGTCCACTGTATAATCTACCCCATAACTGTTGATCAAATACCTCGCATGACTAAAAGATTCCTCCTCCTCTTCCTGTTCAGAGGCATCTTCAACTTCGATACCTTCAATCTCTTCCCTATCCATAGGTCAACCCCCAAATCAAATGAAAGCTATCGCGCATCATTCACAATCGCACGGCTCTCGAACCCAATATCTTCAACCCTTCTCAGCCCATAGCTTATATCAATTCCTACAATCACACCAACATACCCCCAGTACTCACCCCTATCATTTCCGAAAGTCAGATTCTCATTACTACCTACACTACTGCCGAGAAGGGTTCTTCTCATGCCCCATCTTTCCCGGTCATAAACTAACGCACGTCTGCGTTCACGGTCTTGGCCAGCGCCTCTACTTCCGTAATGCGCGGGATCGACAGGCCGTTATCTACCTGTATGTGGTTATGTCGTGGACTTGACTGTGGCGTGTGGCTTCTGTCGTTGATTCATCAAGTCGAGGAAATCACCTGGGCGACGGCATAGAGTAGTAATCCTGCCGTGAGGAAGATAACATGCATGATTACCCACGCATAGAAGGCCTTTGGCTGTCTGTACGATCTGGTAGCATCGATGGCCTGTATATACCGCTGAATGCGTTCCTCTTCTTGTTCTTCTGTGACCCTATCAGGGTCAAGGGCTTTAAGCCTCTTGACCAGGATGTATGTTCTCTGTTCCCTAGCCACATTCCATTCGCTAGCCCATGCTCGCAACACCTGATTGATGGCCAGAATAGCCAAGACAAGCGAAGTAATCAAAGAGAGCAAACCGCATAATGCGAGAGTGCGCGGCAATCCCGTGTCTGAAGTGGTAGTTGTTCCGACCCAGAGAAGTGCGGCAGCGGCGAGAGTTGTAGTCCACTTGACGAAGTCTACAACACCCTTGTGAAATGCTTGCTCCGCTTCAGTCTCGCGTGTTTTAGTTTCCTGGAGGTCAGTCTCTGTGAGCATTGTCAGTATTCCCTGTCTTCCGCTTGTACATAGTCACATATCTCACCACTGCGTGCTACCAGTCTAGTGAGAAAGTCGCGGCGTGACAAATTCTTATCGGCGGGATTACTGCAACCGCAGGTCCGTCGCAGCGCCGCCTCCTCCGCCAGACGCCAACACTTTCACAGCACGCCTTCGTGTCATTCGTGCCATTCGTCGCCTCGCCCCGCCCCTCTCACAAAAAATCTGTGAAATCAGTGCAATCTGTGGACTCCCCCTGCTGTAGCTCGCCGGAGACGTCTGGCCGCTCCCTGCTGCCCGGCTACCTGCCAATGCCTGCCGAAAACGGTCATCTTGCAACATTTGCATTTCTGGCGGCCATAACGTGGCGTTGGACAACTACCCGTCACCCACTTCCGGCCAAATGTCACCACATCCCGCCCACAAATGTGCCACCCTTGCTGCGCCTGCGGACGCCCACCCAAACCCCCGCCTCCCCCCCAAAATGGCCGCTTTTTGAACCACCCCCCGGACGCCAAATTTGACAATCCCCGGCGCTGACTCTATACTGCCATGTTGTATGGTGTCAACAATAGTTGCGGACAATGTAACGGTATGAGCGCCCATCCCCTCTCGCGCCAACGACTGGAATACCTGGCTGACCGCATCGAAGCGGTGCTGGCCCACCACAGCATTGACGCGCGCGTGTCGGGTGGGGCCATTTCCCCGCGCTGGATACGGTTCAACGTCCTCCCGGAACTGGGCACCAAAATCAACAAGGTCAAGGCCCTCACCGAGGAAATCGCGCTGGCCCTCGACGTGCCGCGCGTGCGGGTCTCGCGCATCAGCGGCTCGCTCTCGGTGGAAGTCCCCCTCGACGACCCCCAGCCGATCTACCTGCTCAACCTGCTGCAAGATATCCCCGCGCTGCCCCCGGTGACGGCGGCCCTGGGCCTCAGCATCGAAGGCGACCCGTACACGCTCGACTTCACCTCGCCGGAGGTGACGCACGTGCTGGTGGCCGGTGCGACAGGCTCCGGCAAGACCGAGCTACTGCGCAGCATGCTGCTCTCGCTGGCGCTGTACAACCGGCAGGCCCACCTGCAACTGGCCCTCATCGACCCCAAGCAGCGCGGCTTCACCCCGCTGGATGGCCTGCCCCACCTGCTGTACCCCATCGCCACCGAAGCGGTTGACGCCGAGTCGGTATTCGGATACGTGGTGGCGGAGATGGAGCGCCGCGACCGCGAAGGCGCGCCTGCCACGCCGCGCATCGTGGTGGCGGTGGACGAGGTGGCCGACCTGCTGATGATCGGCAGCAAGAACATCGAGCGCTACCTGATTCGCATCGCCCAACGCGGGCGCGAGGCGGGCATCCATCTGGTCCTCAGCACGCAGAAACCCTCCGCGGACGCGATCCCCTCGGCGCTGAAGGCCAACCTCCCGGCGCGGCTGATCGGCAAGGTCGCCAGCGGCCAGGACGCGCTCGTCGCGGCAGGCGTGCCGGGCACTAACGCCGAATTGCTGATGGGTGTGGGCGACTTCCTGGCCGTGGTAGGGGGGCGCACCGTCCGCTTCCAGGCGGCCTACGCAGACGCCACCGAGATTCAATTAGTCCACGAGCGGCTGCACAGCAGCGAAACGCTGGAGCAAAACACCCCCTTCGGAACCGCGCATGACACCAGAGAAGCGCCCAGCCCGTCAGGCAGCTACGCCACCTGACCCATCTCCTCGCCGGTCTTCCACGGACCAACTCGCCAGCAAACGCCCAGCAAGGTTACAAATTCGAAAATACCCCTTGACAATGTGGGATATTGTGGGATAATGGGCGTGTGGGATACTGTGGGATAATATGGGATTAGTTTGGATTTTCTAACTTTTCGGGCCACCCACTCCCGGAAGGGGGACCGGACTGATGACGACCCGCACGATGTTATTTATCATCCTGTTAGCTTTCGCGGTCACGCTGGCTATCGTGGTCGGCAACCGGCTGTCTGACGCGTCGATGTCTATCGTATTGGGCGTGGCGGCGGGCGTGGCGGTGGGCATCCCGACCAGCGTGGTGGCCGCCATGATGATGACTCGCCAGATGGCCGCCGCCTTGCCTCCAGAGTACGGGATGCAGGCGCACAGCGGCAACGGGAACGGCTCGAAGGTGCAGCCCGCTCGCCGCCCGGCCCCTGCTCCTGTCGAGCGACGCCAGCGCGAGGTCGAACGAGAGGTCGCGACCAGCGGGCGGCAGTTCACCGTGGTGGGCGGGGCCTCCGCGCCGCTGCTCGAAGAGGACCTCCACGGCAGCGGAGGCTATCACTAGCCCTGGCCAACCACGATGCAATTGAAATCTACACGAGAGACCAACCGGGTCAGGCTCGCGCTTCTCGCGGGCCTGGTTTTGTTTGCGGCGGCTTGCGGCAAACGCGACTCGACGTGGCAGGCGGTGCAAGCGCGCGGGACGCTGCGCGTGGGCATGGACGCCAGTTATCCCCCTTTTGAGAATGTCGCGCCCGACGGCTCGCTGGCCGGGTTCGACGTGGATATGGCCGAGGAGATCGGCCGCCGCCTCAACCTGGAAATCGAGTACGTCAACATCGCTTACGATGGCCTGTACGACGCCCTGGTGGTAGGTCGGGCGGACGCGCTCATCTCGGCGCTGCGGGTCCGGGAGGACCAGCTTGGGCGGGTGGTGTACAGCGTGCCCTACTTCAACGCAGGCGATATGCTGGTCGCGCCGCTCGACTCCGGCATCGGGGGGATGGAGGACCTGGACGGTGGCGTGGTGGCGGTGGAGTACGGCGCGGAGGGCGACGTGCAGGCGCGAGCCTGGCAGCGCCGCCTGTCGTCGCTGGAGGTGATGCGCCTGCCCGACCCCGGCCAGGCATTGGCGGCGGTGGAAGCGGGCGAGGCCGACGCCGCGCTGATCGACGGCATCTCGGCGCGCATGAGCGCCGACGAGCACCCGTCGCTGGCCCCGGTGGACACCGTGACCGAGGATTTGTACGCGGTGGCGGTGCGCAAGGACAGCACCGAACTGGCCGACCAAATCAGCGCCGTCATCAGCGAGATGCTCGATGACGGCACGATAGCGGAATTGGAAGAAAAGTGGTTTTAGGCGAGGGGTCTAGGCTGGCGGCCTAGTCCCGCTCGTCGAGGGGCACCCACGCCTGGTCCTGCGGGCCGACGTAGTCGCCGCGCGGGCGGATGAGGCGGTTATTGGCCCACTGCTCCATCACGTGGGCGGTCCAACCGGCCACCCGGCTCATGGCAAACAGGGGCGTGAACATGTCGATGGGGATGCCCACCGCATAGAGCGCCACCGCCGAGTAGAAATCGACGTTGGCGTACAGGTTGCGCTCGATGAAGTATTGGTCTGCGCGGGCCAACCCCTCGATTCTCAGCGCAATGTCGAGCCACTTGCCGTCGCCAGAGGTCTCGGCGATGTCCCGTGACATGTCGCGCAGCACCGTGGCGCGGGGGTCCTCCACCTTGTAGACGCGGTGGCCGATGCCCATCAGACGGCGGCCCTCGGCGCGGGCCTGCTCGAACCACGCCTCGGCCTTGTCCAGGCTTTCGACCTCCAACAACATCTGCATGACTTTTTCGTTGGCCCCGCCGTGCAGCGGCCCCTTGAGGGTGCCGCAGGCGGTGGTGATGGCCGAATACATGTCGCCCTGGGTGCCGGTGGTCACGCGCGCGCTGAAGGTGGAGGCGTTCATGCCGTGGTCGGCCAGCATCACCAGATAGGCGTCGACGGCCCGCACGGCGTCCTCGCTGGCCTCCTCGCCGTGCAGCATCCACATGAAGTTGGCAGCGTGGCCCAGGTCGTCGCGCGGCTCGACAACCGCCTCGCCTTCGCGGATTCGCCCCCAGGCCGCAACCACGGTGGGGAAGCAGGCCGTCAACCGGATGGCCTTGCGCAGGTTGGCTTCGGGGCTGGGGTCTTCCTGCTCCGGGTCAGAAGCGCCCAGCGCCGACACAGCCGTCCGCAAGACCCCCATCGGATGGGCATCTTTGGGCAGACAACTCATGATGCCGACGAGGTCATCGTCGAGAGCGCGGTTCTCCTTGAGCGCCTCTTCCAGAGCCGCCAGCTCTGTCTTGTTAGGCAGCTTCTTGTGCCACAGCAGATAGGCCACTTCCTCGAAACTGGCGTTGCGGGCCAGCGCCTCGATGGGGTAGCCATGGTACACCAGCTTTCCGATCTGCCCATCAACATAGCTCAGTTGAGTCTGAGCAACGACTACACCTTCCAAACCCTTAGCAGATGTCTCGTCAGTCATGGATTTCTACTGGCCTTCGGTTGGATCGCCCATCGCATTGGCTGGGCAGTATAGCACTGCAAACAGGCAGCGTCAACGAATTTTCACAAGGGTGCAGGGACAAGCGCCACAAGGTTCCGCTCCCGGCCTTTGCCAGCCTGGATATCTGATGGCCCCCGATCAACGGATTGCTGTCGGCAAAGCGGCCTACAATTGACCTGGCATTTCACAGAGCCGGAAACGACCGGTTAAGCTGCTGAACGGCGCAACACAAAAGCCGGTGGTCGGTGGACCACCGGCAGGGGATTTTCGAGGTCAAGCGTCAGGGAAGAGAGATTTTGTTCAGGGCCAACAACAATGCGCAGCCCAGCACCGCTATGTCAAGGAAGAGGAAAACCGCCAGAACGGCACGCTGTTGAGCCGTCATGCCAAAGGCCATGCCCGAACGGCGCGGCCTGGGTGCGACTGCCACATCGATGTCGTCGCCGAAACGCGGGCCGACGGGTTCGTCAAACGGCTCAACAACGGGCAAGTCCGGCTCGTCTGCGGCTGTGGGCAGGTCAGCCAGCAACTCGTCGCTGGCGGCGAAGGGATCTTCGCCCTCGTCGGGCTCGGTTGGCTGTAGGTCACGCAGATCGTCAAACATGGTCCGTCTCCCGTTTTGATGGATGGGTTCAGACTCAAATGTCAGGGTACCTTGATTTACAAACTGTGTCAACCGGCCCCCATCGCACCACAACCCGCAGTCGCATTTGACGTGAGACGGTAAGGGTCGTCTCATTCTTCCTGCAACGTGGCGAGAGGGCACGAATGACACGTATACCACAAGTTGACTCCGTGAAAGCGGGGTCGTCTGTGGATTGCCCAGATCGCTTTGCATAGAGAGGGAGACAGCTCTATGAGACGGTGCGAAACGTAGACACTGCCCTCTGGGCGTGGTACACTGCCCGCCATGTGCTTAGATGGTTTACTGCCGGGCGGGGAGCCCTTCTATGTGCCGGGCGACGAGACCGGCTGTCTAGTGGTACACGGCTGGACGGGCGCACCCCAGGAAGTGCGCTGGTTGGGCCAACACCTGGCCGGGCAAGGCTACACCGTCCACGGCGTGCGGCTGGCCGGGCACGGCACCACCCCTCGCGACATGGGGCGAACCCACTGGCGCGATTGGTACACCTCGGTGCTGGACGGCTACCACTTGCTGTGCCAGACGTGCGAGCGGGTGTTTGTGCTGGGCCTGTCGATGGGCGCGGCCCTCAGCCTGCTCCTGGCCGCCAACGAGGACGTGAAGGGGGTGGTGTCGATGGCCTCACCTTACCGCCTGAGCGGGCTGCAAGTGCGCGCGGCAAGCCTGCTGCGCCCGGTTCTGTTCAGCGTGCCCAGCAACAACAGTGTCGATTTCTCACGGCAGGTGGCCGACGAGCAAGCCCGGCGCGGCGAGCGCGTGACGGGGCACGTTGCCTATGGGCAGCGACCTCTCTCCTCTGTGGTGCAACTGGCGACCCTGCTGCAAGAGGCGCGGAGGGCCTTGCCGCAGGTGCGCGTCCCGGCGCTGCTGATCCACGCCCGCCACGACACACTGGTTGCGGTGGACAGCATGCGGCACATCTACGACGCCCTGGGCAGCGACGACAAGCGGACGCTGACTCTCGAACGCGGCGGGCACGTCGTCACCGAGGATGTCGATCACCCGGTGGTCTTTGAGGCGGTGACGGAGTTTATCGCGGCTCACCTGTAGCAGCTGATTCGCCTTCCACGTCTCGATTTGAGGTAGCCTTGTTCCCATCCGTTGGTCGCGACAATCGCATCGTGATGCTGGCCTTGCTGCTGTGGGCGCTCGGCGAGGGGCTGTGGGCCAATTTGCGCCCCATCTACATCGAGCAACTGGGGGCGACGCCGAGCCAGGTCGGGCTGGTGCTGGCGATCGAGGGGACCGCCCGCGTGGCGGCCCTCATCCCTGGTGGCTGGCTCTCTGACCGCTACGGCCCGCGCAAGCTCATCATCGCCTCGTGGCTGATGGGTCCTCCCGCCGCCCTGATCGTCGCGCTCGCACCGACCTGGCGCTGGGTGATTCCCGGCGTGGCATTGTATGGCGCGTCGTTCTTCGTCACTCCTGCCCTCAGCAGCTACGCGCTGATGGCCGTGCCGCGCGGGATAGACGACGGGAATTTCGAGCGCACGCTGACCACCGTTCTTGCAGCTTACTCGGTGGGGCTGATCTTCTCGCAACCCATCGGCGGCCTGATCGCCGACCGCTACGGCATCCGCAGCACCTACTTGATCTCGGTCGTGGTGACCGCCGCCTCAACCGCCGTGATATTCAAGATACGCAATATCACGGTCCCGCGCGAGGCAGCCTCCGGCGATTGGCGCGCGCTGCTTCGCAACCGGCCCTTCACCATTCTGGCGGCGTTCTCCTTCATGGTCATGCTCAGCCTGACGCTTGGCTATTTCCTGGCCCCGAATTTCCTGTACGACGAGCGGGGTTTCTCTCTCAGCCTGATCGGTCTCTTCGCCTCACTGTTTTCGATTGGCACCGTGACCTGGAACCTCACCCTGGGCCGTTTGCGGCCCCGGTGGGGCATTCCAACGCTGTTGGGAATGGTGTGGCTGGCCTACCTGATCCTGCTCCAGTCGGGCGCGGTGCCGGTGGTCGGCTTCGGCTATCTGCTGTTGGGCGCGCAATGGACCGCCCGTTCTTTGATGCTTGCCGCCGTGGCCCGCCGCGTCAGGCCCGCGCAGCGCGGCTTGGCCTTCGGCATCTCAGAGGTCTGCGTCTGGACGGCGATGGCCCTTTCGCCGCGCATCGCGGGGACGCTGTACGAGACGCGCCCTGCTTTGCCGTTCATCGCCAGCCTGGTTTCAATCCCGCTGGTAGCCGTCGGCAGCATCGTTTTGCTGCGAGTCTTGAGCCGCCCGGCGGCGCAGGCCGCTCCCGCCGTCGAGGTATCTGTCTGGCGAGAAACCTAAGTTATAATGGTGCTATTCGTGACGATGGTCCGTGAAAGTGAGTGGTAAATGTCTGAGGACACGCGGAATAGAAGGAATAGAACGAGGACCGCCGATCCAGGTGCGGTCATGGGTCTGCTCAAGCGCGGGCGTCTGGTTCTGCGGTTGATGGGCGACGAGCGGGTGCCGTTTCTGCTGAAGGGACTGCCCATTTTCAGCCTGCTTTACACGATCTCGCCCTTCGACTTCGTCCCGGAGGCGCTGATCCTGATATTTGGGCCGGTGGGGGCCGTTGGGGCGCTGGACGACGTGGCGGTCATCTTGCTCATCTTGAACCTGTTTATCAACCTGGCCCCGCCAGACGTGGTGGCCGAGCACAAGCGCGAGCTTGCGGCGCAAGGTGGCTGGCAGGCCGACGACGCGCCCCCATCTGACACCCCGCCGGGCACGATTGAGGGGTCGTTTAGAGTCATAGACCGCGACGAGGGGTAAGTCGAACAGGAGGGTGTCAGATGCGATACCTGACCGGTGGCGAGGTGGCGGCGACGCTGGCGAATCTGGTTCACCAGGAGACCCAGCAGCACGACTACGAAACAGACCTGACGGTGGGCGGGATTTTTCAAGTGACAGGCCCCGGTGCCCTGGATTTCGGCGGGTCGGAGTACGAGCGGGCCGGGCGCGAGGCGCTGGAGCCGGTGAAAGCGCCGCCAGACGACAAGTATGGCTGGTGGAACCTGTCGCAGGGAATCTACCTGGTGCGTTTCAACGAGACGGTGACACTGGCGGAGACTCAGATCGCCTTCGTGCAGCCACACGAACGATTGCTGCTGGCGGGCGGGCAGCACCCGACCTTCTATTTCCGAGGCCATCGGGAGGCGTTGGAGACCTCGTTGGCCGTCGGCGAGGCTGGCTTGCGCATCAAGGAAAACGCGCGCCTCTCTAAGCTGCTGGTCCTGGACCTGAGCACGTAACGCGTTGAGCAAATAGCTGCTGCGGGACGGCTGGCGAGATGCCTCGTTTTCCCCTCCACAAGCTGGTTATCGGGATATCTGCTGGCTTGCTGCTGGCTTGCGGGAGGCTGGAGCAGCCGCAAGCGGTCCAGGTGCCGACGGCTGCCGTTCGACCCACGCCGCTAGAGCCGCCGGCCCCACTGCCGCCGCCCCCGGAGAGCGGCGCGCAAGCCGATCTGGTGGTCGAAGTGGACCTGTCCGACGTGCAGGGGACTGTCAACCCCCTGGCAGGCTTGCAGGGGGGACCGCTGCCGGTGGTGCGCGGCGACGCCGACCTGACCGAATGGTACCGGCAAGGGGGTGTGGATCACGTCCGTTTGCCGCAGGACACGCTGCCCAACAACCTGACACTGGGCGGTGTCTTTCCCAACCTGTATGCTCCAACTGACGACCCGCGCTCGTACGATTTCCGGCGGATCGACCGCTACGTGGGGGCCATCGTGGAGGCGGGTGCGACGCCGCTCTGGCAGGCGACCTACGATCTAGGCGGCGGCGATACGCTGAGTGCGGGCGATACCGGCCAGCAGGCAGGCCGCTTCCCGGTGCGGTCCGACCAATGGGCGAGCGCCATTCAAGGCACGCTGGCCCACTTCAACGACGGCTGGGCCGGCGGCCACACCTGGCAGGTGCGCTACGTCGAATTCACCAACGAACCGTTCACCTTGGGCGGCTGCTGGGCCGACGGTTTGGGCCTGGACGCGTGCTGGAGCTTGTTCCAGACGTTCGCGGCGGCGATCAACGGCTACAACACGCAGAGCGGGCGCGACGTGCAAATCGTCGGGCCGGGCATGGTGGTGGCACCGCAGGAGCTGGACACCCAGGTCGAACGGCTGGGGGCGCTGCTCGATCAATTGGACCCGGACCAGTTGGACTATTTGAGCTTCCACCCGCAGGGGCGAACGCCCGTGGAGCAAGATGGCATCGCCCAGGAGTTGCGCCGCTTGCTCGACACCTACGACGGCGGGAAATTTGCCACCGTCGGGCTGTGGGCCTCGCAATGGAGTTCGGTGGGACCGGGCGAGAGCGGCGGGCCGCGACTGGCCGCCCTGGACACGGCGACCCGAATTCTGTGGCAAGACACGGTGGATTTCGCCACGCTGTACCGGGCGGATCGCTGGCCGCAAGGCCCCGCCGGGCTGGCCGACCCGGACACCGGCGAGGTGGCCTGCGCGGACGCGGTGGTCTGTGAGGAGAGTCCCTACTTCACGCCAGATGGCGAGCCAAAAGCGCCCTTCTGGCCCTTCCTGGCGCTGGCCGAGATTGGCCGCGAGACACCGGAACGGGTGGCCGTCGCCAACGCGCGGCAACATCTGACCCCGGTGCTGGCGGCGCGTTCGGCGGACGCGGGGCAGTTGAGCGTTCTCATGGCCGCCCCGAACGCGGTGTCGGAGACGTACACGATCGTTCTGAGCGAACTGCCGCCGGGCGTGAGCTTTCGCGCGGAGCGGTTCGTGGTGGATGACCTGACCGAGGAGTGGGAGCCGCGCGAGGAAACGTCCGTACAGACGGAAAGCGACGGCACGCTGACGCTCAATGGGCAATTCTTCGGGCCATCCGTCGTTTATTGGCGATTACGAGCAGAGTGAGGGGCAACATGGCAGGAATTCTGGCCTTAGTGGGTGGCAACGAGTTTCGGAGCGATTGCGTCCCGATGGACCGCGCGCTGTTGGCGGCGCTCGGCGGGGCGGCACGGGTGGCGATCCTGCCGACGGCGGCGGCGGGCCAGAATCCGGGCAAGGCGGCGCGCAACGGCGTGCGCTATTTCAGCGGCCTGGACGCCTATGCCCAGGCGGTGATGGTCGTCGATGCCAACACGGCCAACGACCCCGCTATGGCCGGGCCGCTGGGCGACTACAACCTGATCTACCTGACGGGCGGCAGCCCTCCGCACCTACTGGAGAGCCTGCGAGGGTCGGCGGTGATGGAAGCCATCCGGGACGTGCTGGAGCGCGGCGGGATGCTCGTCGGCTCCAGCGCCGGGGCGATGGCCATGGGGGCGCGCTGCTGGGGCTTCGGCGATGGTTGGTTGGAGGGCTGGGGGCTGGCCCCAGGCGTGGCGGTTATCCCGCACCATGCCTCGATGGCGGCGCGTTGGGGCGCGGACAAGATACGTCGCGATCTAGCGGACGAGGTGACGCTGCTGGGCATCGACGAAGCGACGGCAGCCTACGGCGATGGCGAGGGAACCTGGCAGGTCGTGGGGCCGGGGCAGGTGACTGCTTACACGGCGAGCACCGTGCAGTCGTATGGCAACGGCGAGACGTTCAGCACAGCGTGATAGGATGACGTAAGTCGATCCGGACCGGACTGAAGCGTTCGTGCCACTAAACAGCAGTCACCTGCCCCAGCGCATCCTGCCCAGCGTCATGCCGGCCAGCCCGAGCGAGGCACCCACCGGAACGCACAACGGAGCCAGCGAGCCGAGCGCAACCACCCCGGACATGTCAAATGCCAGCGCAAGGGTAATCAGATATATGGCGAGGCCACTTAGGCCGCCTGCCACGAGGCCGACAACCGGCCACACCATCGTGTTGCGTCCGAGATTCCTCTTCGGCACCGCTGAGGACGACTGCTGGGAAGGTTCAAGGTACGTCTCAACTTCATAGAACTCTACATTCTCTGCCATTGCCGTTTCCTTCAAGTAGAGCCAGGGGTGCCGACCAAACGCGGAAGGACGGGCGGGAATGACGGGTTCGATGCTCTTGCCGTGGGGTCTAGATCACGCTACCGGCCCGATTCAAGATTATGACAATTCACATTATAAGTAACCGGCGAAACAGCATTGTAACAAGTACATCGAAATTCGTAACAAAAGTATTACGGTTGTTGGCAACTTGAAAGACCGGCAGACCGGTAGGTGTTGAGAGGGGTGAGAGCAGCGTCCACTCTGGGGCGCGTTGTTCGTTCGGCGTCCTCAGATATAATCAAGAGGAAGCACATTGCTTGCATGTGGAAGGGGGGACCCTTGTCTGAGCGAATCTTGGTGGTCGAGGACGAGGATCGCATCGCGCAGTTCCTCGAGCGCGGACTTATCTTCGAGGGTTACCGGGTAGAGGTAGCCAACGACGGCTCGGAGGGCCTGCGCAAGGCGCGAGAGAACCCGCCCGACCTGGTTATTCTCGACCTGATGCTGCCCGGCATCGACGGCATCGAGGTGTGCCGCCGCCTGCGGGCCGCCAGCGACGTGCCGATCCTGATGCTGACTGCCAAAGACACGGTGGAGGACCGCGTGACCGGCCTGGATGCCGGGGCGGACGACTATCTGCTGAAGCCCTTCTCGTTTGACGAGTTGCTGGCGCGCATCCGGGCGTTGTTCCGGCGGGCAGCGCCGGTCAGCAAACCGGAGTTGCTGGCATTCGCCGACCTGTCTCTGGACACGGGCACGCACCGCGCCGCACGCGGCGAGCGGATGATCGACCTGACGGCCAAAGAATACGAACTGCTGGAGCTTTTCATGCGCCACCCGCGCCAGGTGCTATCGCGCGACCTGATCTTTGACCGGGTATGGGGCTACGACTTCGGCGGCGAGAGCAACATCATTGAGGTCTACGTGCGCTACCTGCGCCAGAAAACGGAACAAGAAGGCGAGTCACGCCTGATCCATACGGTGCGCGGTGTCGGATACGTCCTGCGCGAGCCCTAGCGTCACGGATTCTCAGCACATTCTCATGCAACCTTCATCCGAAAGCGTTATACTGACTGAAACGTCCGCACCATACCCTGGCAACCTATGTCCATTCGCATCCGCCTGACCCTGCTTTACACCATTATTCTGGCTATGCTCACTACCGCCTTTGGCGTGGCGGTCTACAGCACCCAGAACTTCAATCTCAACCGCGAGATCAACCAATCCATCGCCGACGTGGCCGAGCAGGTCTTCAGCGCCAGCCGCGCCATCAGCACGGACGAAGGGCAAACCCTCATCGAAATCCCACCGCTCGACATATTCCGCACCTCCAACGTCTACACCCAGGTTTGGAACCTGAACGGCGATCTGGTTGACCACTCTGACAACCTGGGCAGGATGCGCGAATCGATGGACCCCGATGGACTGACGGTGGACGAGCCGGTCATGCGCGACGTGGTGATCGACGGGGTGAACGTGCGCGTGCTCACCGTGCCGATAGAAGTCGAAGGCCAGATACGGGGCTATCTGCAAGTGGCATCTTCGCTGGAGCCGCTGCAGGATGCACGCAAGAACCTGCTGGTGATCATGCTGGTGGTCAGCGGGGTGACTATATTGCTGTCGGCGCTTTCGGGTTATTGGCTGGCCGACAGGGCGCTGCGCCCCATCAAGATCATCACCCAGACCGCCGAGCAAATCACCCAGGCCGACCACCTGGACCGGCGCATCCCCTACAAAGGGCCGGGCGACGAGCTTGGGCGGCTGGTGAACACGTTTAACGCCACACTGGCCCGCCTGGAGCGCCTATTCAACGCGCAACAACGTCTGGTGGCCGACGTTTCCCACGAACTGCGCACGCCGCTGACCAGCATCCTGGGCAACATCGACCTGCTGCGGCGCATGGGCGAGGACGAAGAGTCGCTGCTGGCCATCGAAGGCGAGACGCGGCGCATGTCGCGCCTGGTGGACGACATCCTGCTGCTGGCAAAGGCCGACGCCGGTCGGCTGCCCCTGGTCGAGGGCAAGGTGGAACTGGATACGCTGCTGGTTGAGGTTTACAGCCAGGCGCGAGTGCTGGCTGCCGAGGGGGTGGACGTGTCCCTGTCTGTCGAAGACCGCGCGTTAATCTTCGGCGACCAGGACCGGCTTAAGCAGCTGGTGCTCAATCTGGTCAGCAATGCGGTGAAGTACACAACCGCCGGCGACACGATCAATTTGCTGCTGCGGCGCGTCGAGGTCGGGCCGGACGACCCGGAAAGCGTGCCGGGCTGGGCCGAGATTCGGGTGGCCGACAGCGGTCCAGGCATCCCGGCTCACGATCTGCCCCACATCTTCGATCGCTTCTACCGGGTGGACCGCTCACGCGCCCGCGCCAAGAACGGCGGCGCAGGGCTGGGGCTGGCTATCGCGCGCTGGATTGCCCAGGCGCACGGGGGCCAGTTGTCGGTGCAGAGCATGGAGGGTCAGGGCGCGACCTTCGTCGTGCGCCTGCCGCTGCTGGCCGTCGAAACCGAAGCGCCAAGCGGCGGGATTCTTGAGTCGTTGCGCGTTCCCGGCCTGCCAAACCTGAGCGGGTAGCCGATCTAGTGGTACCTCTCTCGCAACTCGGTGGACGAGAGGTCCATCCGAAAATCCGATTCTGACAACCCCTCGAATAAATCCTCGTAGCCACCTGGGATAGGCAAGTCGTCCATCGTCAGGAATTGCCCCCCTTGCGCGCGTCCGGCCACCAGAAAGCGGCAGCCCTGCTCGCGTATCGCCTCCAGCGCCGCGCGCATCTGGCCGGGGTCGCCCTCGTAGTAAGCGGGGTCCACCGTGCGCTGTGCGGTGTCGTATCCGAGCACGAAGACGCTGCCCGGATACAGCGCGGCCTTGTCTTTGTACAGCGGCTCGCGACTGAGCAGCAGTCGCCGGGGGCCGCCCACGAATTGGGGCAGACGGGCCTCGATTTGCGCGGCGGTCAGCGAGGGTTTGTCCACGTTGTGGACCGACGTTTCGAAAGCGAGGGGCATGCCCAGCCGCTCCTCGGCCACCCGCGCCAGTCGAAGATGCCCGGCGTGCAGCGGGTTGAACGAGCCAGATAGAACAGCCCCTCGAAACGGCTCGTCGGCCACCATCGCCCCCGGACCGTAGAACATCACGCTGCCCACCTTGCCTTCGAGCAGACGTTCCAACGGGCGGCCAACCGGCTGGCGCTTGACGCGGACCTCTTCGCCGGGCGTCAGGTTCGCCGGGACGCCGGAGCCGGACGCCAGCCCGCCCCCTTCGGCCAGCGCGCGCAGCACCAGGCGGCTGACGACATCCTCCTCGCCGGGGCGGTCACGCAGGCCCTTCTCCAATTGCAGGGAATACGTCGTCGCCGTCCCGCCGTCCCACACCCCCACGTGGCAGCGATGCGCGCCGCGCTTGGGGCGGTCCGAGACGATGGAGGCGGTGCAGCTGACGCCGAGCACCGTCTCGCCCGCCTCGCGAAAGCGCATCGCCCGCGCGCAGGCTGCCGCCGCCATCGAGACGGCGGTCCGGCGGGACGTGTACTGTCTCGGACGCCAGCCCAGGAAGCCGACCATCGCCTCCCAGCCGTAGGGCACCACGGCCTCCAGCAGCGTGCGCGTGGCGCCGGGAACGGCCAGCAGCCAGGCCAACGCCTGACTGCCTCCACCGGACACCACCAGGGCGACCTTCAGGGGATTGGCGTGCAGGGCCTCGACTGCGGCTCGAATCTCCTCGTCCATATCGGTACGAGTGTGGCCCGTTCTGGCCGTCTTGGCAAGCGATTGCCCCCGCCCGCAGTTCTGTCATTCGCTCGGCGGGAGGAGCCTTCCAGCTTACCTTCTGCTGCCGTCCTGGTAGCCTGTAAGAGCTCTCCTGTCGAGGAAAGTAATACGTGGTCAGGTCGCTGGCCTGTCGTGAGCATGACATTTCCCAGCCAGACGAGTCAGCCCGCTGCCAGTCTATGCCAAACTTGCATGTGCTAAGAACTCGACTACACTGACGACGAGAGTCCAGACAGGGCAATGCCGCAGCAAGAAAGAGAGTTTGCATGATCTATGAGCAGCTTTTTCAGCGTGCCAAAGCCGAGACTGTCTCAGCCGGACTCATAGGCGTTGGCACGTATGGTTCAACGCTGCTGGCTCAGGCAGGACATGTCTCCCGCTTGGATGTCCCCGTCATCTGTGACCGGGACGTTGACGTTGCGCGGCACGCGTGCCTGAAAGCTGGAGTCTCTGAAGAGGATATCGTCCTTTGCAGCAGTCGGTCGCAAGTGCTTGGCGCAATTGAAGGACAGAAACGTGCTGTGCTGGCGGATTGTACACTCATGATGGACACGCCGCTCGACATAGTCGTCGAGTGTACAGGCAATCCCGAAGCAGGCGCACATCACGCGCAATTGGCGATTGAACACGGCAAGCATGTTGCGATGGTCACGAAGGAAACCGATGCGGTTGTTGGCCCCATCCTGAAACGACTTGCGGACGAGGCCGGTGTCGTTTACACACCGGTCGACGGCGACCAGCACGGTCTGTTGATAGGGATGGTTTCCTGGATGCGTCTCCTTGGCGTGGATGTCGTGTGTGGTGGCAAGGCACGAAACGCCGAGATCGTATACGATCACAAAACCCAGGCTGTCACCAACGGGATAAAAGAAGTGATCCTTTCCGAAGAAGACATGCGTGCCCTGCGGCCTATTCAATCGGGAGAGGCCAGGACACTCGTGGACACGCGGAGGACTGTCCTCAAGGATTTTCCGCAGATAATCGAGTATGACGTATGTGAAATGGTGAACGTCGCCAACGCAACCGGCCTTATGCCGGACACACCAACACTACACGCGCCGATTGCACGGATTTCTGAAATCCCGGATGTACTGTGTCCTGAGCAAGATGGCGGCGTTCTGCACTCACACGGCGTTATCGACGTAGTCAACTGCCTGCGCCGGGCAGACGAAGCAGGCATGGGCGGCGGTGTATTCCTGGTCATCGCCCGGACCGACCATCACGGTTGGCGCTTCTTGACCGAAGCCGGACTCCTGACGAATCACGACGGTTCCTGCGGGCTGGTTTACAGGCCCTACCATCTACTGGGCATGGAAACACCTGTTTCGCTTCTGTGCGCTGTGCTGCTTAACATCCCGACAGGTGGGGTGGTCGTTGAGCCGAAGGTCGACCTCGTCGCCCGGACAGTGAACGAACTTAAGGCCGGTTCGACGGTAACGCCGCTGGATGCTGACACCGCACTTGAACCGCTTCTTCTACCATCCAGTCCGGTCGGCCCAGGATCACCGCTACCTTATCACCTGGCGCTGGGCTGCCGCCTTGTGGGGGATGTGCCTGCCGGGACGACGCTCCTGTCTGATATGATTGAGCCGCCGCTGGAGTCACAATTGTGGGCACTGCGATCCTTGCAAGACCGGGTTTTTCACCACACAGACTGACCACCAGTGAAAGCGGGTGGCATGACTCGACTGCACCCCGAACGAGGTCGGCGGCCCGTGAGTGTATGAATTGGGGTTGGGAGCGAGGCTAAATCCAGTTAGGCTCGCGGTAGGTGCCGAAGACCTCGCGCAGCACGTCCGTGGTCTCGCCCAGCGTGGCGTAGGCGCTGACGGCGTCAATCAGGTAGGGCATCAGGTTCTCGGTGCCCTGGGCGGCCTCTCGCAGCGCGCCCAGCGCCGCGCCGACGGCCTCGTTGTCGCGCTCCAGTTTCAACTGCTCCAGGCGGGCGCGCTGGCGCTCGTAACCCTGGGGGTCCATCTCCAGAAGCGGAATAGCGAGAGGCTTGTCGTCCTGAAAGCCGTTCACGCCGACGATGGTGCGCTGGCCCTCGTCGATCTCGCGCTGGTAGCGGTAGGCGGCCTCCGAAATCTCGCGCTGGAAGAACCCGGCCTCGATGGCGGGCAGCACCCCGCCCAACTCCTCGATGCGCTTGAAGTAGTCGCGCGCCTCGGCTTCGATGCGGTTCGTCTGCGCTTCGAGGAAGTACGAGCCGCCCAGGGGGTCGATGGTGTTCGCCACGCCCGACTCCTCGGCGATGATTTGCTGGGTGCGCAGGGCCACGGTGGCGGCGTGCTCGCTAGGCAGCGCCAGCGCCTCGTCCATCGAATTGGTGTGCAGGCTTTGCGTGCCGCCCAGCACGGCGGCGAGCGCTTGCAAGGCCACGCGCACGACGTTGTTTTCGGGCTGCTGGGCGGTGAGCGACACCCCGGCAGTCTGCGCGTGGAAGCGCATCCACAGCGAGCGCTCTGATCTGGCCCCAAAGCGCTCTTTCATCTCGCGGGCCCAGATGCGCCGCGCGGCGCGGTACTTGGCAATCTCCTCGAAAAAGTCGTTGTGCGCGTTGAAGAAGAATGACAGGCGCGGGGCGAAATCGTCCACGTCCAGGCCACGCTCGACAGCCCAGCGCACGTACTCCATACCGTCGGCCAGCGTGAAAGCCAGCTCTTGCGCGGCAGTGGAGCCTGCCTCGCGGATGTGGTAGCCGCTGATCGAGATGGTGTTCCACTGCGGCATGTGCTTCGTGCCAAACTCGATAGTATCTGTCACCAGCCGCATCGACGGCTCCGGCGGGAAAATGTACTCCTTCTGCGCGATGTACTCCTTGAGGATGTCGTTTTGCGTCGTGCCGCGCAGGTTCTCGCGCTGGTAGCCCTGCTTCTCGGCGGCGGCGATGACCATGGCCCAGATGATGGCCGCCGGGCTGTTGATCGTCATCGAGGTGCTGATCTCGCCTAACGGGATGCCCTCGAAGAGGATTTCCATGTCCTTGAGCGACGAAACCGCGACGCCGCAACGTCCAAACTCGCCCAGCGCTTCGGGGGCGTCGGTGTCGTAACCCATCAGCGTCGGCAGGTCGAAGGCCACCGACAGGCCCATGTTGCCCTGCTCCAGCAGGTACTGGTAGCGTTGGTTGGTCTCTTCGGCGGTGCCAAACCCAGCGAACATGCGCATCGTCCACAGCCTGCCCCGGTGCATGGTCGGGTGGACGCCCCGCGTGAAAGGTGCTTCGCCGGGGAAGCCCAGATCGTTCACATAATCGAAATTGGGCAGATCGAGCAGGGTATACAGACGCTCGATGGGCACGCTGGAGGTGGTCACGAACGTGTCGGCGCGTTCGGGCCGTTTGGACAGCGTGTCTTGCAGCGTGGTCTCTTCCCACCTGTCCCGCGCGGCGGCGAGTTCTTCGAGCTTCTTGTTGTCAGACACAGAGCGCCCCTTAGAATCGAGTGTCCGTTGCATTCAAGCGAGCTTCAACAGAACGTTTTCCCTATGAGGACAGAGCCATACACGTCGTTTACATTGTGGGAACAACCCCACGAAACTACTGGAAAGCCCATTACATTTCCACCGCGCGAGTCCTAATCTCAACATAGTCTAGGTCAGTCAACTCAGTGGCGAGTCTTACATTCTCGCCCCTGCTGCCTACAACCATTGCTGCTGTCTCGCTGTCTGCTACTGTAACCGTGGCCACATCTTCCGTCTCATCGAACTCGACGCCGATCAGCGCCTCCTTAGGTATGCCCAAGGCATTTATGAGGTACTCAGTTCTATCCTCAGCCCACCTTACAAAAAACACGCGCTCCCCAAGTCTCTTACAAATCCTATTCAACGTGCCAGATGCATAACCGATACATGGCCCAAGCACTCTATCGCCGAGCTTTCGTGATCTCACTGCGATATGAGTCTGAACGCCTGGGTTCCGGACAATATCTACTATGGTTATTGTCCCATCCCCTATCTCGGGTATCTCTTGATTCAGAATTCGTCGTACCTCTGCAAGCTTGTCTTCAATTGGAATGTCATACTGGCGAGCGTGAACCTCATCGCGTGTGACTATCTCTAACTCGTAGCCTGTGAGTTGAGTGGCTAGCCTAACATTGAGAGCATCTTTTCCAATAGCTCGCCCAGCCACCTTTGCTGACTCCACTACTATGGTAGCTTTCTTACTCGAAGAGTCGACGTGGATAGCAGTAAGCTCGTTGGACTTAACCCCGAGCACCTGCGGTAACATCTCTTGATACTGATCCGACCATCTCACAAACCAAATGGACTCTCCGAGTTCCTGCCTGAGCGCTTTCATGTGCATCCGATCTGGGCCATTGCAGACTGCAACAGGGTCTAAACTCTCCTCAACTGTATCAACCAAAACCTTGGTTTGTACTCCTGGAGAGCGCGCAATCTCAACAACTTCAACGCTCCCACTTGCAAGCTCAGGGATTTGTTTTATTAGGGCCATTTGGACGGTTTCTTCTGGAGTTAATGCGGCATCTATAATGCTAGAGCTCGACTGGCAAACTATGACAACTCTGGCAATTGGCCGTCCACCCCTTGATGGAATCTGAAATCTGTGAGTGCGAAGTATTTGCACATGACCTTGCGATTGCCCCCAGTATGCGACATGTAAAGCCAAATCCGCATTTGCTTTCTCTGTTGCAATTATGTAGATCGTCTCTGCTCCGCCTCGCACTAGTTCCACAAGTCTTCGCTTATGGGCCCGGAGACCATACAGTGCTAGAGTCTCTCGTTTCGCAACTAGTTGTATAGACGATCGGATGGCCCTACCAAGGTAGTCTAGTTGACCAATGAAGCCTTTCCTGGCCATCTCAATGTCGGCGATCATCTCCACAAATTCTCTCGTTTCACTCCGTATCCGATCATCTGGCAACCTCTCAAGGAGCTTGCGGGGGAGTAATCTGAACTCACGTAGTACCACCCGGGTTAGTGTCCCTTGGCGACTGATGTGCCACAGCTTTTGGGAAAGCTCTTTAACATCTTTGTCCTCCTCAGTTAGCGGGCCAAAAATCTCTTGGAAGAAGAACTGAGCAGTACTCGTTTGTTCGTCAGAGCCTAAGATCCGGTGCATCATAACGAGATCGACTGACTGTGATACCGGGGGATCAAGGTATTGCCGAGCTCCGGGCAGGAGACCAATCCTAATATAGTGTTGGAGCGCTACAACAAGATTTCTATCATTGCGAAGCTTCTTTCGAAGGCGAACGATGACTTCTCCATCTTTGATCTCTCCGTGTTCTTCGTCCGACGAAATCCACTCAATTTTTAGAGGATGCCCGAACAACCCGGGTGCTTCCTTAGCAATTTTCTCAACCCGCATATTGATGCGCGACTGTATGTCGGTACGAATGGCGTAGCTCTTGATGGACTCGCTGGACCAAATCACAATCCTGGCCAACCAGCTTGCGATGCGTTCAGCTTTGTCTGGAGAGAAAATAAGCCAGATTATGATGAGTGCTGGGATAGAAATCTTGGCAATTTCCCAGAGGAATCTAACATCATCCTGCATTAGCTTACTCCTTCGAAAGGACTGCGGAGCAACGATCACCAAGTCCAGTAATTCTTGTGAGTACTCTACCAATGAAGAGGCTTAAGGTGAGCCTTTCGAAAGGTGTAAGCTAGGCATTTGCTCCATTTGTGTGATGAACTCCGACATGCATTTTGGTTTGTCACATACAATAACAAACGAATTGCCCTTGCGACCTAGCATACTGATGTTCTCGTGAACTAGGGTTATTCCGCAGACAGCGCACTTCAGGTTACCCTCTTCAAGGCTTGCCATTAGATCAAGTCGTATGAGAAAGTTGGCTAATTGGTTGTCATCTACTGCTCGAATGGTTGTTCGGCCAGACCAACGTTTTAGCTTGTCGATCAACTGAGCGACCATTGCCTCGAGATTCATCACTGGATTTCCTGGTATAGGGATTGTTGAGCGTCTGCGATTTGATGACTCGATTATACCATAGAGTCAAACGGCAACTGAACATAACGACCTACTTGCTCTTCCGGGAAATACAGGATCACCCGTGTCAGAGTAGCCGCTATTGCGCAAACCAACGCAAAGTACAGCCCGGCCAGGAGGTACGGGTCAGCGAGGGGCAGTTGGCGCAGCAGGATCGAGTCAATGTCGTGGCGCAGGTAGGTCGGCCACTGCCTGACGAGAAACGAGTGGCTCACCCGCCAGTTGAACAGCGCGATGGGCAGGCCCTCGCGGCTGACGCTCTCGTAGAAAGTGTCGTTAGGGTTCGCCAGGTTGGCAAAAGCCTGCACCAAAAAGCCGAGCGTGCCAAGCCCAATCACCGCCCAGCGCCAGCGTTGCTCGCTCATGCGCGCCAGGACAGGCACGACCAGCAGCATCAACAGGGGCAGCGCGGGCAGCAGGTAGCGCGGGCCGAGTGACTGACCGGCGTGCCATTCGTGCCAGAAGCCGTACGCAAAAGGGTGCCCCAGGCTGACGACCAGCAGCAGCAGGGTTTCGCGGCGGGCGCGGCGGAAAAGCATCAGCGCGCCGGGGATGGCTAACAGGAGCACCGGATTGTACAGAAAGACGCTGCGCCCCGGCGAGACGAGGAAACCAAGCCAGCCCTCCCAGGGAGCCAGGCGCAAGCCGGATTCGTAGCCTGTGGCGAATGGCCTGCCGAAGCGATACACGTTGTACCAGAGTTGGCCTGCCAGCCCCAGCGCGGTGAACACCCCCGGAGCCAGCCAGCGGCGCAGGACCGCGCGCGGGTCACGCCAGTCCGCAGGGGTGAGGAGGTAGAGGAACAGCGCCGGAATCACCAGCACGTTAATTGGACGCAGCAAGATACCCAGTCCAAGCGTCGCCCCTGCCAGCGTGCCGTCGCGAGTTCGCCCGTGGCGCTGGTAGCGAATGGCGAAGCAGACCATCCAGGCCAGCGCGCTGGCGGCGGTGGGACCGCTGTAGAAGGTCTTGGCGTATGGCCAGGCCAGCGTGGTGACGCCGTACAGCAGGGCAGCCAGCCCGCCCACCCGTGGGGAGTAGCCCAGGGCACGCGCGGCACAGGCCACCGCCAGCGCGGCCAGGACGGTCGCACCGCTGTTCAGCAGCAGCGCGGCGAAGAACGGCCCGTAGGGCGCGAACGGGTAGCCGTTCAGCGCGAACGTCCCGCCGATGGGCAGCCACCCACCCGCGACGTAGAGCGGCAGCGCCAGCAGCGATTGGCCGAGGCCGTAGCGCGCGTAGAGCAGCTCGCCGGGCGGGCCGAAGGGTACCGGTGCGCCCCAGGGCAGCAAGGCCGGATAAAGCTCGTTCAGCGCCAGCGTGCCCCGCTCAACGAAGCTGCTGGTGACCGCCAGCATCGTCGCCTCGTCAATCACGCCAATCGTCCCGCGATACGTCAGGCCGTACAGTGCCAGCAGCATAAGGGAAGCAATTACAGCGTACTTCCAGTAAGTGCGAGTAGCCATCATGCCGTTCGACTATTCCAGGGCCCCGTCCGCGCAAACGGGCAGGGAGTCGTCAACGCCAATCAACCCTGGTCCAAGGTAATGCTTGAGTACGTCAGCGACCAGGGCGTGCCCGTCCGCCGTCCAATGAATACCGTAGCGCTCGTACAGGTGGGGACGGTCAGCCGCGCAGGCGCGCAGAACAGGCAGCAAATCCAGCGTGGGGACGCCCGCCGCCGTCACGGCCTCGGTCAGCAGCGCATAGGGCTGGATGAGGTCCCAACTGCCGTCTTGCATGTCAGGGTAGGCAGCCAGCGTCTCCTCCCAGGCATCGTCGTAAACCTGAAAACGGGCCGGGACCAGCACCAACAGGAAGTCCGCACCCATCTCCGCTGCCTCGGCTTGCGTTTCAACCACCAGCCGGGCGGTGATGTCAAACGCCTCCTCCCAGGCGTCGTCAGGTTGGGCAGCGAACACACCGTACTCAAACGGCACTTCGGTGGGCGGTCCCTCGACCAGCCCCCTGGCTTTGTCGCGCACCACGTTTGCTAGGTAAGAATGCCCGCGTAGCCAGCCCAGAATCGCCCGGGCCGGGCCGGGCCTGTCGGGCGGCATCGCCGCCGGGGGAGACGGTGCTGGTTCGTCCAGCGCGGCCAGTTCGTCTGGCGAAAGCGTCTCCGCCGTCGAGGCGTAGCGCGGCACGTACACGAGTTCGCCGTCCTCACTCACGACGAAACCGGGCCTGTCGGCGGTGGGTTCGCGGCGATAAATCGTGTTCAGCCGCAAGGAATTATCCCAGATGTCATTGCCGACGTACAGCACCAATACCACCACATCGCCCTCGCCGACGAATTCCGGCCCAAACTCCCGCAGAATCAGGTATTCGTCGGCGGTGCCCAACCCGGCCATACCCAGGTTAATCACCTCCACCGAGCCGGGCCGGAGCGCGTTAAGGTCGCGCTCAAACTGTTGGTGAAACGTCTCCTCGAACGCCACTTCGCGCGCCTCCACGAACGAATCACCGAGCACGACGAGTCGCCGCACGCCGGGCGGGCGTGATGTGTGCTCGTCGTCGCGGAAGCCGAGCGCGTTGTATTGGACGTAGGTGCTGTATTCCATGCCGTAGTGCCAATAGGTGCGGTTGGGGACGCCGTACCAGCGGGGGCGCTCGCCGCTGTCCGTCTCTGGATAGGCGCGGGCCTGACCGGGATTGCGCTCCTGTTCGCGCCGCGTGGCCTGCTCCACGCCAAACGGGGTCCGCATCGCTCCCGGATAGAGCAGGCCCGGCCACCAGCGCGCCGCCCCCTCCAGCGCGAGCAGCGCCAGGGCAACGCCCGCGCCAACCATCGCCACCCGCCCTGCCCACGCCCGCCAGCGACCCATCTGCGCGCCCTTTCTGCTCTTACGCGCGGGGGTCAAGGCTTGTAGTCAACGGCTGCCTGGTACTCCTCGAACTCCCCGGTCACGGTGACGCTAAACCACGTTGTGCCCGGCCTGAAGGGAATAAGTTGGTCGTCGGCGTCAAAGAACTGCACCATATCATCACCCTCGCGCCGCCACGTCACCTCGTAACGCTGTCCGTCGCGCAGCAGAATCGCCTCTCCCTCCCCTTCGAGAATGACCCCTACCGAGAGAAGCCCATTCGGCAAGTCTTCGATGAAATCCGCGAGGTAGTGCTCGGCGTAGAGGACGACCACGTTATCGAACGCCAGCTGTTCGCCGATCAGCAGGTCGATGTCAGACGTCTCTTCTGCCAGGGCCTTCTGGTCCTCGGTGGAACTGAGCCAGCGCCCACTCGCGTCGTCGTACGTCCAGCGGTGCAGCGGCCCGCTACCCGGAAAATCGACAATGGCTTCGTCGGTGGGTTCACCATCCGGCGGCACGTCCGGGCTGAAGACCAGCCCCTCCGGCCTGCGCTCCGGCTCTCCGACCCCGCGCTCGTCGGCGTACTCCCAGAGGTCTTCGGGCACGGCGAACAGCGCATGATAGTAGTCGGTGCCCTCGACAGGGATGTCCCGGATGCGGACGAGGTGCGTGCGTTCCGGCTCTTCGCGAAAGACACGCTCCCAATACGTGTTCTTCAACTCGGTCGTCATGCCCATACTGGAGCCGGAGTAAGCCAGGATGGCGTCGTACATCGGAATGAGCACGTCCGTGTCGATCAGGCGGGCGCTGCGCACCGAACCCGCCCGTTCGGGTGACTGGCCGTAATAGACGGCGGTGAAGCGCGTCTGCCCCCAACCCTCCATCTGGTACTCCCAGACGTGATCGGCAAAAGACAGGCCGCTCTGCGGGCGCACCTCCGGCGACTCGTTGCTCACCTTGACCAGCGCCGGGCGGCGCTCCAGAATCGCCGGGTCGCCGACCGGCAAGCCGGTCAGTGGATTGACGCCCTCCGGGTAATCCGCCGGGCCGTAGACCGGGACCGGCGTCGGGCTGGGAGTGGCGGTCGCGGTTGGGACGGGAGTTGCGGTCGGTTTCTCGGTAGCTGTGGCTTCCGGCTCCGCTGTCGGGGTGGCGACGGATGCGCCACTGCACGCCGCCACGAACACGCCGAGGGCCAACGTCAGAAACAACATTCTACGCATGGAATGCCCTGCACTCTCCAGAGGAAGGGAAGGATCAGGGGGTGGGCACGCTGCCGAGGACCACGTCGTCGATTTGCGCCAGACCGGGCGCGGCACCCTTGGGGCCTTCGAGGGTAAAGATGAACTCCACCTGCTCGCCCAGGTAAGGTGTCGCGTCGAGCCAGATTCGCTGCCAGTCCTCCGTCGGGCCATCCGACTGCCACACGCGCGACAACACGTCCGGTTCGTCTCGCCCGCCCTTCACGATGGCGGCGAGGACCAGCGTCTGGCCCTCGGTAGGGAGCGCGTAGTTGAAACTGAGCACAGGGGAACTCAGCCCGCGCGGCACTTTGAAGCTCACACTGGCGGCAGGCAGGCCCCACGGGCGGCGCTGGCCCGCGATCTGGAGCACGAGGTTGCCGTCGCTGTTGACGATGCTCACGTCGTTCTCCGCCGTCGGCGTGGAGTGCCAATCTTCCAGGCCGCCGTCGAAGGTGCCATTGGGCACGCGGTTGTTCTTGGGCAGCAGCGTCCAGGTGACGCGCATTTCCTCGCCCAGGACCGTCGTGATCGGCGCCGGGAAGAACTCCCCTTGCGCGCCGCCGTCCACCCGCTCGACGTCAACTCGACCCTCTTCCAGGTCGGTCAGCTGCACCACGCCGTCGGAGCCGCCGGTGTACTTGCGCCCGTCAGTCAGGGTGACCCTGGCATTGGGCACCGGCTCGCCCCGCACGTTGAGCACCTGCGCCAGCAGGACGCCATGTGCAAAGATCTGGCCCTCCGCATTCTCGACGAACTCGCTGACGTTGCCCGCGCGGTCCCTGGCCCGCACCCGGAAGCGGAACGTGCCGCCCACGGAGGTATCGAACTCGGCGACGGTGTCCGTCGTCTCCTCCAGCCAGGGAGTCCACGAGCCTTCGTCCGTGCGCACCTCGACATCGTAGGAGGTGACGCCCGTGCCGCGCACCCCATCGTCCGCCGACCAGCTCACAAACAGAACGTCTCCCACAGGGACGACAGGCAGCGGGTCGATGACGACGGTGGGCGGGCTGACATCGTCCTCGACCAGCAGAACGGGCGGCCCGCCGAAGAAATATGCGTCCGTGTAAAAGGCGTTGCGATTGGTGGCCGGATCGAGGTCGATCACGTACTCGCCGTCCTCGTCGGGGTCGGCGGGCCACACGGCGCCATCGGCGTTGGCGAACACCCCGGCGGGCCTGCTGGCCTCCAGGTCGACGGTGGCCCCCGCGCCCGTGTTCGCCCACAGCACCGTCACCCGCCCGCCGTTGGCCTTTTCCAGGCGGACAATCGTCGCTCCCGACTCCTGCTCGCGCGTGGCGGAGACCACGTCCGCCATGAACGTGGCGGTGGTCTGGAAAGCGGTGTAGGTTGGACGCCGCGACTGGTCGTTACGCAGCAGCCCGTGGGCAATCGGCTCGCCCACATCGTGGAAGCGGTAGACCATCACCCGCTCGGCGTCGCCCGCCAGCGCGGTGGCGAACGCCTGGACGATGAACCAACCGGCCTCTTCAGGGTCGGCGTAACCGCTCTCCCAGGCAGTCGGGCCGCTGGCCTCGCCCCACAAGGGCACGTTCGTCTCGGTCAGCCAGATGGTCTTGTCGGTCATGCCATAGCTGTCGAGCAGTTGCCGCGTGCTGATCAACTCGTCGTAGATGCGGTCCGTGTCGCTGTAGATGTGAATGCCCACCGCGTCGAAGAAGAAATCGTTGCCGGGGCCTTGCTCGTCGTTGTAAACGTAGTCGATGACATCGGGCAGGAAGTTCACGTTACCGCGCAGGGCCAGGCCCCCGATCACGACGGGCGTATCGGGGTCCACGGCCTTGATGGCCCGGTACGCGCTGCGTAACAACTCGCCGTAGTCGGCTGGCGAGCCATTCCACGAGGAATAGAGGTCCGGCTCGTTCCAGATTTCGTAGGCGCTGACCTTGCCCTCGTAGCGCTGTGCAATCTCGTGGACGATGTTCCCCCAGGCGTTGTCGGGGTGGTTCCACACCAGGTAGAGGTCGGCGGGCATCAACCCGTCGGGCGAAGCCCGGCGAAATTCGGGCGGCAGCGTGAGGATAACCGTGACCTCGTAGCCATAATCCACCAGGGGCATCACCTGGCTGTCGGGGTAGGCCCAGTCGCGCAGGCCGGGGTTGCGCTCGATGTCCTGCCAGTTGACCTGAACGCGCGCGCTGCGCACGCCCGCGTCCCAGGCCAGGTCAATCCAGGGGGACTCCGGCGGCACGAAATTGACGCCAAAATAGGGATCGCCCTCGCCCTCGATGGGCGGCAGCGTCGTGACGATCGCGCCGGTGGTCTCGCCGGGCGCTGCGCCGGGCGTCCAGGTGCCGAAGGGGTTGGCGAGGGCGTATTCGCTGACGTTGCCCGCGCGGTCGCGGGCACGCACGCGGAACTTGAAGTTGCCGCCAGCCGACACGTCGTAGATGGCCTCGAGGCGCGTGGTGTTGCTCATCCAGGAGAACCACGGCCCGTCGTCGTGGCTGACCTGCACGTCGTAGCCAACCACGCCCGTGCCATACCTGCCGTCGTCGCCGCTCCAACTGAGCGCCAGCTCCGTCCCGGCAGGGATGGTGTCCGGCAGCCAGGAAACCTCCACCAAGGGCGGGCTGCCATCCTGCTCTTCGAGGATGATGCTGGCCGGACCGCCAATCCGGGCGTTGGTGGCCGGGCGCAGCGGCAGGTTGTAGACACCGCCGCTGGACTGGATGCGGCTGGAATTGCCCTGCCAATCGATCAGCGTGGCGTTTCCGTGATTGGCCGGGACCTGGGCGTGCGTCGTCCCGCCGTCGTTGGCCCACACCACAATCGTGCGGGTACCGTCGGGCTTGTTGAAATTGACGATGGTCGAGCCGTTTGACACCCGCCGGGTGACGTCGCTCTTCCCGCCCAGGTAGCGGGTGGCCACGCGGAAAGCATCGTAAGCGGGCCGCTCGGAGTTGTCGCCGCGCAGCATACCGTACAGGACCTGCTCTTCCACGTCGTCGTGCAGGCGATAGACAATGATGCGCTCGACGCCAATCGCCAGGGCGTTGGCGAAGCCTTGCAGGATGAACCAGCCCGCTTCCTCTTCGTTCCCGAAGCCAAGCGTCTCGTTGGGCGGGCCTTCGGCGTTCCAGATGGGGACGCCGGTCTCGGTCAGCCAGATCGGCTTGTCGTCCATGCCGTAGCGGTCCAGCAGGGCGCGAACGTCGGCTAATTCTTCGTACAGGGTGTCCGGGTCGGAGTAAATGTGAATCGACATCACGTCGAAGAAGTAGTCGTTCTCCGCGCCATTGGGCAGCGTGGCGAGGGTCTGAATCACTTCCGGCATGAAGCCCCGGTCGATGAAGATCGCCATCCCGGCCATCACCACGGTAGCATCGGGGTCGTTGGCCTTGATGGCCGGGTAAGCGGACCGCAGCAAATCGACGTACTGGCCCGGCGAGCCGTTCCAGTACTGGTCGAGGTCCGGCTCGTTCCAGATTTCGTACGACTCCACCCGGCCCCGGTAATGGTGGGCCACCGCCCCCACCCAGTGCGCCCAGCGGTTCTTGCGATGGTCCCAGGGCCGGTTGATGTCGGCAGGCATCAGGCCGTCGCCGCTCTCGCGCCGCCAGGGGGGCGGCAGGGTCAGCACGGCGTGGACGATGAAGCCCTTGTCGACCAGCGGATTCACCAGCGAGTCCACGTAATCCCAGTAGTACTCGCCGTGGGTGTATTCCACGTCCTGCCAGTTGATCTGGATGCGGGCCACGCGCGCGCCCGCGTCCCAGGCCATGCTCATCAGGGGTTCTTCGGGCGGTATGAAATTGACGCCGAATAGGGGATCATCCTGCTCGACGAGCGACGGCCCTTCAGCAGGGGCGGCGCGAGCAGCGGGCGCTGTGGGGCCTAACAGCGCGGCCAACAGGATGAGGCCGAGAGTCACACCGGCACGTCGCGTTGCGGTCGGCATGCGTCGTAAGATAACCCGGAAGAGGCGTCAGGTCAACAGCACGGGAGTCCCAAAGGAGGGTGCAAATCTCACTCTACCTTGTACTCTTTTCTGAATCGTTCTACATACGAACCTGGAATAATTGAGTACCCCAAGGCCATCCCGTACAGAAAAGCGTCAACCGCCTCGTGTGTGTCGGCTCGAAATATGGGCGTATCACCGGCTCTAACAATCCACTGATCCCCCCCGGCTACAACAGTAAGGTTCCAGTAGAACTGGTTGATTAGCTCGACGCCCTTTTCGATTGAACCAACGTGCGTTTCGAGCCAATGGAGTTCTTGCATGCTCTTCTCCGCCCGAACTGTTTGTTACGCGCACCGCTCAGGCGTAGTCGTAGAAGCCCTTGCCGGTCTTGCGGCCCAGGTGCCCGGCGGCGACCATCTTCTTGAGCAGCGGGCAGGGGCGGTACTTGTCGTCGCCCAGGCCCTCGTGCAGCACGTTCATGATGAGCAGCACCACGTCCAGCCCGACCAGGTCGGTCAGTTCGAGCGGCCCCATCGGGTGGTTCGCGCCGAGCTTCATCACGCTGTCGATGGCCTCCGCCGTGCCCACGCCTTCCATCAGCGCGTAGGCGGCCTCGTTGAGCATCGGGCACAGGAGGCGATTGACGATGAAGCCGGGGAAATCGTTGGCTTCGACGGGGGTCTTGCCCAGCTTCTCGCTCAACTCGACGGTGGTCGCCGCCGTCTCGTCGGAGGTCTCCAGCCCCCGGATGACCTCGACCAGCTTCATCAGCGGGACCGGGTTCATGAAGTGCATGCCGATCACTTTGTCGGGCCGCCGGGTGGCCGCGCCGATCTCGGTGAGCGAGATCGACGAGGTGTTGCTCGCCAGGATGACCTCAGGCCGGGTCAGGCGGTCCAGGTCAGCAAATATTTGCCGCTTGAGGTCCACTTTCTCAACCACCGCCTCGATCACAAAATCGGCGCTGGCGACGGCTTCGAAATCCGTGGTCGTGACGATGGCCTCGGCACCGGCCTTCTGCTCGTCGGTCAGACGGCCCTTGCGGTGCAGCTTCTCGACAGACGCCAGGATTTTGTCCATGGCGCCTTCCAGAATCGCGTCGTCAATGTCGATCAGCGTCACGCCGTAACCGGAGGTGGCGCACACCTGGGCGATGCCGCTGCCCATCGTGCCCCCACCCAGGACGGCGATCTTTTCGATGGTCATAGATTCATCTCCTTAGCTGAGAGCCGCCTGGCGCTGGCTGCGCACGTCACTCCAGTTCGACGGCCATCGCCACGGCTTCGCCGCCGCCCAGGCACAGCGCGGCGATCCCGCGCTTCAGGCCGCGATCTTGCAGCGCGTACAGCAGCGTCACCAGAACGCGCGCGCCGCTGGCCCCCACCGGGTGTCCGAGCGCCACCGCGCCGCCGTTGACGTTCACCTTGTCCCAATCCCAGGGCAGGCCCTCCCGCTCGATGGCCCGCCCGTCGGCCAACACCTGCGTGGCGAAAGCTTCGTTGAGTTCGATCAGGTCCACGTCGCCCATGCTCCACCCGGCTTTCTGCAAAACGGCGGGGATGGCCTTGGCGGGGGCGTAGAAAATCCACTTCGGGTCCACGGCGGCCTGTGTGTAGCCCACGATGCGGGCCACCGGCTTCCGCCCGATTTGCTCGGCCTTGTCCCGGCTGGCGACGACCACTGCGGCGGCACCGTCGTTCAGACCGGGCGCGTTGCCCGCCGTGACGCGGCCATCCTCCTTGAAGGCGGGCCTCAGCCGGGCCAGCGCTTCTATGCTGGTGTCGCGGCGCGGCGGCTCGTCGGTGTCTACGACGTTGACGCTGCCTTTGCGACCCTTCACTTCGACGGGCACGATCTCGGCTTGGAAGCGCCCGTTGTCGATGGCGTCGACGGCCTTGCGGTGGCTGCCGAGCGCGAATTCGTCCATCTCCTCGCGGGTGATCTCGAACTGGTCGGCGATGAACTCGGCGGCGTGGCCCATCTCCCAGTTTTGGAAGGAGCACCACAGAGCGTCGCTCACGTTGGCATCGACCATCTGGGCGTTTCCGAAGCGCTGGCCCGTGCGACCTTCGCGGAATAGGAACGGGGCCTGGCTCATGCTTTCCATGCCGCCCGCGACGTACAGTTGGCCGTCACCGACGCGCAGAGCGCTGGCGGCCAGCATGACGGTTTTCAGGCCGGAGCCGCAAACCTTGTTGACCGTGGTCGCGCCGACGGTGTCGGGCAGGCCGCTGTTGATGGCAGCCTGCCGGGCCGGGCCTTGCCCCGCACCCGCCGTGACCACCTGGCCCATCAAAACCTCGTCCACTTCTTCGCCATTGATGCCCGCCCGCTCGACGGCGGCGCGGACGGCGATGGCGCCCAGTTCGGTGGCGCTGAGGCTGGAGATAGCGCCCAGAAGTCTGCCCGTGGGCGTCCGCGCGCTGCTGAGGATAACGGTATCGCTGCCATTGGTTTGAGCGTTGGTCATTGAGGGTCCTTTTCCCTTGCCTGTCGATGACTCACCTAGCGTATCAATTTAGTGGGAAAAACAGTCTGGCGACTCACGTCTCGTCGCCGGAGGTCGATTCCTCGGGGAACATTTCCAGCCACAGAAGGCGCAACTCGGCGTAGGTCTGGTCAATCCACTCCGGGATGACACGGGTTTCGGCCAGCGTGCTCATGAAGTTGGTGTCGCCCACCCAGCGCGGGACAATGTGCTGGTGAAGGTGGTCGGCAATCCCGGCTCCGGCTGCCGTGCCGACGTTGAAGCCAACGTTGAACCCTTCGGGTTTGTAGGCCATGCGCAGCAGCGCCAGACATTGTTGCGTGACCGTCATCAACTCGATCAGAGTGGCTTCGTCCAGGTCTTCCAGCGTGGCGAGGTGCCGGTTGGGAACGACCATCAGGTGGCCGTTGCTGTAGGGGTAGAGATTTAAGGCGACGAAAACGCGCTCCCCCCGGTAAAGGATGTGTCTTTTGCTATCCTCGCCCGCGTGCAGCATGTCGCAGAGGAGACAACCCTGCTCCCGATCAGAGGTGTCGCCTCGTAGATATCTCAATCGCCAGGGTGCCCATAGACGTTTCATAGTGTGCGCACAGTGTATGGTGTGATGCTCCGAGGCGATTGTACTTGAAGAGACTGGTGGGCACAATCGCGGGCATTGGTGTATCATCTGCGTCTGGCTTGAGTTTGGAGGAGACCGCCCCCAACGATGCGAAAACTGCTTCCGCTGGCTCTTGTTCTGCTGTCGTTTGCCGCGAGCCTCCCGGCGGCCAGCCCTGTCGCGGCTCAGGACGAGGTGAAACCATTTGGGCTGCCCTTCGCCGAGCCACCCGGTCCCGCCACCTGGTTCCTGATCCAGCCCTACGGCAACACCGTCAGCGCCTACTACAGCCGCGTGAGCTGGTACGGAAACGGCCAGGGCCTGCACTTCGGCGTGGATTTTTCCGCTTCCTGCGGCACGGAGGTGGTGGCGATTGGCGATGGCGTCGTGGTGAAGATCGACGAACCCAAGCACGGCGCGCTGCCCCACAACTTGATGATCGACCACCCAAACGGCTACGCCTCGTTTTACGGCCACTTGCTGGAAGCGCCCGAACTGTACATCGGCCAACCCATCCAACGCGGGCAGGTCGTGGGCATGGTCGGCGACCCGGACTACAGCTGCACCTCGCGGCCCCACCTGCACCTGGAAGTCCGCGACCACAGCCACGCCTATGCCTACAACCCGGTTCTCTTTATCGAGGCCGACTGGGACAGCCTGGCGCTGATCGGCGGGTTCCGGCGCGGCTTCGAGCGCGACCTGGCCAATCCCCGCCAGTGGCAATATTTGGACGACCAGCCTGACATCCATTTCGGCGGGCCTCTGCTCAACGACTACGAGCAGCCCTGGCCGCCCGCGTGGTGATCCCGTGACGAAGCAAGCCCCCCAAACCATCCTGGTCGCTTTGCTGGCAGTCGCCGTCCTGGCTGCGTGTTCGACCACAGCGGACGAACCCCTCGCGCCTCCTCCCGTGGTCCCGGTGGAGACGACACAGATACCCCCGGCGTCCCCGCCACAAACGCCCACCGTGACGCTCACGCCGACCCCGGCGCTCACCCGCCTCACCGAGCCGGGCTGCTGCACGCTGCCTACCTGGTCGGCGGACAGCACGCAGGTAAGGTTCATCGACCGGCCCGCGTCTACACAACAGGTCGGACTCTACGCGGTGGGCCTGGACGGTGGCCCTCCTACTCTCGTCAGCGAACGCTTAGGCAAGTACAGCCCTGACCAACGCTTCATGGCCTACCCGGAAGACGACGAGACCTACGTCGAGGACGTGACAACCGGCCAGCGTTGGTTGATCGACAACGGCGGGCGGCAAGTTTTCTTCTCGCCCAGCGGAAACCGTCTGGCGTGGTCCAAGAGCTTATCGGGTGGCGGCTATGACGTGCGCCCGGAGGAAATCAACGTCACCGCGCTCAGCGGCACCGTGCCCGTCGAATCGTTCACGGTATTTGGCGGTGGCTATAGCGGCTGGCTGGACGACGACCACCTGCTGGTGGCCGGTAAGCTCGACCCGGAGAGCGAGCGCGTGCTCTTCAGCCTGTCGCTGCAAGACGGCACGCTGGTGGAACTGGCGCGCGGCGAGCGCGTGCGGAGCGGGATTGCCGCGCCCGGCGGGGAATGGGTGGCCTACATCGTGCTGCTCGACCAGGAACAGCCAGAGAACAACGGCATCTGGATCGTCAGCGCGGACGGGCAGCAGCGCTTCCAGTTGGATTTGTTTGGCGCCTTCCAATGGCGCGACGCCAACCATCTGTTGCTGGTGCCCCAGGAGACGACCGCAGGCCCGCCCAGCCACCGGCTGGTCGAAATCGACGCCACCACCGGCCAGAGCAGGCCGCTCACCGACCCCCTCGTAACACCCTTTGTCATCGAGGGTGGTGACTGGCAGGTCTCGCCCGACGGTCGGCACGTGGTTTTCGTCTCGGCCACAGACCGCGCCATCTGGCTGCTGGCGCTGCCCTGAGCGTTGGCGGGAAATGTTGTCACCAAAGTGACCGCTCACCCGTAGTATTTCTAATAAACTTATAAGGAAATAGGTATTGAGTTAGGTGGTATTATGTGATAAAATGCTCAAGTCTGCCTAGTGGTGGAAAAACTTGGGTTTTGTGAGGGGTTTAGGGCGAAGTGCATATCGTGTCTAACATATTTGACGAGTCGCGAAGTGAAGTGGTAAGAGACCTGTTAGCTCGGGCAGAGCTTAATGGGTTTGTTACGGTTGACGATCTTATGGAGCTGGCCGCCGACGCCATCGAGGATGCGGTCTTGTTGGAAAGCATCCTGGACGAACTCGAAGAGTACGGCGTCGAGGTGCGTAAATCAGCGCTTCCTGAGGACGGCGATCTTATGGGCGAGGCCGATGGCGACGAAGACGATGCCGATGCCACGCCGATGCCGGACATCAACGCCGTATCGGCTGACGACCCTGTTGGCCTGTACTTCCGGCAGATGGCCCAGGAGCCGCTGCTGACAGCCCAGGAGGAAATCGACCTGGCCAAGTTCATCGAGGCCGGGAAGGTATCTCGCGAGGTACTGGAGGCTGGCAAAAAGCTGAATGCCGCCGAGCGCGTGGAGCACGAAACCGTCGTCCGCGAGGCGCAGGCCGCCCGCGAGCACCTGGGGCGCGCCAATACGCGCCTGGTGGTGAGCATCGCCAAGCGCTACATGGGGCAGGGCTTGCCCTTCCCCGACCTGATTCAGGAAGGTAACGTCGGGCTGATGCGCGCCGTGGACAAGTACGACTACAAGCGCGGCAACCGCTTCAGCACGTATGCCACGTGGTGGATCCGGCAGGCGATCACGCGCGCGCTGGCGCAGAAGACGCGCACCATCCGCATCCCGCTGCATATGACCGAGCGCATCCGGCAGATGTACCGCACGGCGCAGGTCCTGGAGCAGGAGCTGGGGCGTCGCCCCACGCCGGAGGAAATCGCGGAGCACATGGAGCTACCCGCCGAGAGCGTGCGCGGCATGATGGACGCCAGCCAGCACGCTATCGCGCTGGAGCGCCCGGTGGGCGACGACGGCGACAGCGAGTTCGGCGATTTCATCGAGGACGTGGATACGCCGGAGCCGTCCGACGCGGCGGCGCACCACCTCTTGCAGGAGACCATCGAAGAGGTGCTGTCCGAGTTGACGCCGCGCCAGGCACACATCCTGCGCCTGCGCTTCGGCCTGGGCGGCGGCGAGCAGCACACGCTGGAAGAGATCGCCAACAAGTTTGGCCTCTCCCGCGAGCGCATCCGCCAGCTAGAGAAGGAGGCGCTGCGCCGCCTGCGCCACCCCCGGCTGGCGCTCAACCTGCGCGACTATCTCTCGTAGCACGTCGCGCGACGAATTAGTAAAAGTAAGCGGGGCCGTGTCACCATGACCGGCCCCGCTTTTCATATACCCGTGCTTGGGTGAATATACTCTATATGCTCCCTAGCTCTCAACTAAAGCCGGGGACTTGCCTTTTTTGGCCTCGCCCACGTAAGCGACGATCTCCTGGGCGCTCTGGCGGGCCGACTCGGCCTCCGGGCCGAGCATCTCGGCCAGTTCATCGATGCGCCCCTCGCCCTTGAGGGTCTTCACCCGCGTCACCGTCCGCTTCTGGACGACCTGCTTTTCGACCTTGAAGTGCGCGTCGCCAAAGCCTGCCAACTGCGGCAGGTGCGTGACGACCATCACCTGGTGGCCGCTGGCCAGGCCCCACAGCTTGTGGCCCACCACCGCGCCAATGCGCCCGCCGATGCCGGAGTCGATTTCGTCGAAGATGAGCGTCGGCGTGTGGTCGGCCTGCGACAGCACGGACTTGAGGGCCAGCATCAGGCGCGAGGTCTCGCCGCCAGAGGCGACCTTCACCATCGGCTTGAGCGGCTCGCCGACGTTGGGCGCGATGAGAAACTCCACCTGGTCGATGCCGGTCGTGTCGAAGGCCACCCGGTAGTCGCCCACGTAGGCTCCGTTGGGGTCTTCCACCGGCTCGACGGAGACGGCAAAGCGCGACCCTTCCATCTTAAGCTGGGTCAATTCGGCTTCCACCGCCTGGGCCAGATCGTCGGAGGCGGCCACCCGCGCGCTGGACAGCGACACGCCCTCGTGGCCGATCTGCCGCAGCAGGCGCTCCTGCTCCGCGCCCAGCGCCGCGATGCGCTCCTCGCTGCCCTCGATAGCCTCTAACTCGCCAGCGGCTGCCTGCGCGTGGGCCAGCAGCGCCTCGATGGAGTCACAGTTGTACTTGCGCTTGAGGGTGTTAATCAGATCCAGGCGCTCTTCCGTCTCGCGCAGCCGCGCCGGGCTGTACTCGATGGTTTCGCGGTAGCCGCTCAGGCTGCGCGCCAAATCCTCGATCTGGGCCGAGAGCGTTCCGGCCAACTCAGACTCTTCGCCCAAACTGGCGTCAATATCGGCCAGCTTAGAAAGCGCTATCGCCGCCTGGCTGACGAGGTCGGCAGCCGACGCCTGCCCCTCCGGGCCCTCCTCGTACAGGGCGCTGTAGGCTTCGTCGGTGAGCGCGGCCAGTTGCTCGGCGTTCGCCAGCCGGGCGCGCTCCTCGCGCAGAGTCTCTTCCTCGCCCGGTTGGAGCTTGGCCGCGCTGATTTCCTCCACCTCGTAGGCCAGCAGTTCGGCGCGGCGGGCCAATTCTTGCTCGTCACGCAGCAAGCCGTTGAGTTCCTGGCTGACCGCGTCCACCTGCCGGACCAACTGCGCGAAGCTCTCGCGCTGGCTTTCCAGGCCCGCGTAGCGGTCCAGCAAATCGACGTGGGCATCAGGATTGAGTAGCGAGAGGTGCTCGCTCTGCCCGTGAATGTCGATCAAACCCTGGCCTACCGCGTTCAGGACGGCCAGCGTGACGGTGCGCCCGTTCACCCGGCAGATGTTGCGGCCTCCTTTGCGCACCTCACGCGCCAGTACCAGGATGCCGGGCGACTCGCTTTCCAGTCCCTCGCTTTCCAGGATGGGATTGATACGGGCGGCGGTGCGCTTGTCGAGCTTGAACAAGCCCTCCACCTGGGCCACGTCTGTCCTGCTGCGGACCACCTCGGTATCGGCGCGCCCGCCCAACAGGAGCGAAACCGCGTCGAGAATGATGGATTTACCGGCGCCAGTCTCGCCGGTCACGACGTTGAAGCCCTTGTTGAACTTCAAATGGATTTCGTCGATGATGGCAAAGTTACGAATTCGGAGTTCAGCAAGCATAAGTTAACGTCCTAGGCGAATTCTACCGCGTCCAACGCGTAAAACACTGATGGCGGCTCCAGGGGCCATGACCACGTAAATCCACCAGCCAATGTCGGCAAAAGAGAATAAGAAAGGTGTGAGCGGAACGGGGCCAGTAGGGCTAGTCGCTACATCGGGCTCCGTGGGCAGGGCAGCCAACGTGATGAGCAAGATGAGCGCCGGGAGCAACCGAACCAGGATCGCCCCCAGCACGATACCGCCTGCCGCCACCGCCCACGTGTAGCGCCCGCGCCGCTTGCCCACCGCGCGATGCACCATATTGCCAATCAACGCCCCCGCCGCCGGGCTGAGGAAGAATGCCAGGTAGAAAAAGCCGATGACGCTCACGAGGGCCGCGCCAATACCGCCCAGTATGAGCGAAACGACACCCGCTATCACGTAATCGGTGCTGGCGGCGTTGTAAAAAGTACCTTGCTGCTCCCGCACGCACTCCCGGCAGCGATAGCCCACCGGCGTGCGGACGGCGCACTGCGCGCACATCGCCCGCCCGCAGCGATTGCAGCGCAGGGTCGTTTCGCGGTCCGTGTGTACCTCACAATAGAGAACGTCGCTCGTCGCTTCCGCGTGATGTCCGGTCATACCTCACTCTGTCTCAGCAGCGGGCGACTTGGGTTCCAGGCGGCTCAGGAGCATGCGATAGAAATCGCTGCGCTTGCCCAGCCGGACGAACCGGCTGAAATGCTCGCTGGCACTGACCTCTACCCTGTCGCCATCCAACAACTCAAACTCAAACTGTCCATCTACCGTCAATATAGCCTGGTGGTCGGTCTTCACGCGCATCGACACGGTGGAGCCTTCCGCCAGCACAATCGCCCTGTCGAGGCTCAGGTGAGCCGCGATAGGGATCACCTCGATATTACGCAATTCGGGCGGCAAAATCGGACCGCCGACGGCCAGCGCGTAAGCCGTCGAGCCGGTGGGCGTGGCGACGATCAGCCCATCCGCCACGTAGGTGGTGAGTTCGTCGCCGTCGATGCACGTCTCCAGGTGGACCACGCGCGCCAGCGATCCCCGGCTGACCACCACGTCGTTGAGGGCCACGTGCTGCCCCAGCACGTCCTGGCCGCGCTGCGTTTCGGCCTTCAGCATCATGCGCTCTTCGAGCCAGTACTGGCCCTCGAAGATACGCGGCAGCCGATTGCGCCAATTGTCGGGATTCATCTCAGAGAGGAACCCAATGCGGCCCATGTTGATGCCCAGCACGGGCGTGTCGTGCCCGGCTGAGAGACGCGCCGCCCGCAGCATCGACCCGTCGCCGCCCAACACGATCAGCAAATCCAGGTCGGCCAGTTGCGCGCGGACGGACTCGTCGTCCCGGCTTTGACCCAACCAGGTTTCAACGTCCCGATTGCTCAACGCCTGGGCGATTTCTCCGGCCAGGTCTTGCGAGCGCGGCTTGAGCGGATGGTACAGTACGCCGACGCGGCGGAAGTCTGTTGGCTTACCAACGGTATCGGCGTCGCTCACCTGGATACCCCCTGGCTGCCCGGCGGTCATCGATGGGACACTTTCCTCGTGGACGCTGGCGACGGCATTATAGCTTAAATCGGGAGTCGTCGCTTATCAGAGCAGCGCCTCGTCACACGTATAGCGAAAACTACAGGCGATGCAGCGCCCGGTCTGCTCGTGGCTGCGATGGACGTTCGACGCGTTCGCGTCAAAGCGCATGGCGTCCATCACCCGCAGCAAGTCGTCTTCCAGTTCCTCGCTGTAGGGAATGGTGAACTGCCTATCCGCGTAGCGAACGATGCCGTGTGTGGGCCGCCGCGCGTAGACGTCGCTGACCAGCAAGCAGTAAGCTGCCAACTGCATCACGTGCGCCTCGTAGGGCCGGGAGGGTGCCCGTCCCGATTTCACTTCTACCGGGATGATTTCGCCGTTCTCCTGCACCAGGTAGTCGGGCTTACCGGCCAGCCGAAACGTGCGCGAGAAGAGCGGGTCGAGCACCGCCGTCTCGGTGCGCAGGGTATCCTGGTAGATCACCTCGCCGGGTGGCAAACCGGTCTCTTCGCGCACCTGTTGGGCACGGAAGTAGAGGAACAATCCGGCGACCAACAGCAGGATGGCAAGGACGAGAATCAGCATCAGCTCAGGCGACAATCTGGAGAATGATCCACACCAGCGCTAAGAACACGGCAGCGGCGATGAGCACGAATGCCAGCCGGTTCATCTGTCCGGCCCGCTGTACCTGATGGCCGTGTTCCTCGTGCACCACCGTGCCTACCGCCAGCTCTTCAAGGTTGGCGGGCTGGTAGCCGCCTACCTTGTCCAGCCACCAGGAGCGGTTGCAGTAGACGTAGCTGCTGATCTCGCTGGCGGTCAGCACGCGGTTAGAAGCGTATTCGAGGGCAGGTTCATCCATACGTATCAGCCTGCCTGATCTGCACCGTCCAGGTCGAGCCGCGCTTCCAGGCGACTGATCGCATCGGCGAGTTGCTGGCGGCGGAAGCTATTGGTCAGGTCGCCGCGCGTCCGCTCCAGCACGCCGCGCACCGTGTCGGTGCGGCGGCGCAAGCCGCCCGTGATGGCGTCGGGGAAGTCAAACGTCATCAACGTGTCGTACACGGCGTCCATCACGTCCAACAGGCGCTCAGTCTCGGCGAAGTCGTGGTCATGGCGCATGATGTCCAGCACCCGGCGGCGCATTTCAGTCGTGGCCTCGGCCAGCCCGTTGAGGTAGGTATTGAACTTGATACCCAGGTCCTCAGGCTCGGGCAGCGGCAGATCGCGCACCATGGCGTAGGACACAAAGGCTTCGACATACTCCTTGAGCGCATCCTGCGTGTAGCCGGTGTGGTACAGGTCGGGATAGGCGCGCACGCCCTCGATCAACTCCGCCGCTGCCTGTCTGGCCGTCTCCAGCCGTGCGTCGGCCACCTCCCATTCTTCACGGTGGATGGCCTTGATCGCGTTGGCACAGTGGCGGGTCAGCGTCCGCGAGCGCTGGAGCGCCTGGTCGCGGGCGGCGTTACGTGCCTCAAAATCCTCGCGGATGCGTTCGCTAATGGCTTCCAGGTTATTCATACCGGGATATACCCTCCAAGACGGTCGTCAGCCGCTTAGAAGGGTATCTCTTCCTCCTCGCTGGGGAAGTCCTGCCCCCCGGCGGCCTGTCCCGTTCCCCCGGACAGGAACTTCACGTCCTGGGCAGTTATTTCGAGCGAGGCGCGCGCTTCGCCCTCCTGGGTCGTCCAGGCCGAGGCGCCCACCCGCCCGACGACCATCACTTGCCGTCCCTTGCTGAGATACTGGTTGGTGGTCTCGGCCAGGCGGCCCCAGCAGGCCACTCGAAACCACGTGGTTTCCTCGCCGGGAGTGCCGTCCTGGTTGGTCCACTTGCGGTTGACGGCCACCCGGAAATTGGTGACGGGCCTACCGGCGGGCGTATAACGCATTTCTGGGTCGGCGCCCAGATTGCCAACGATAATGCACTGCTGAAACATATTGCTCCTCCTCCGCCTGGCCTCCTCCGGCTCAGTGTGCGGTGTATCTTCTGATGCATCAAGCTGCGGGCTATGGTACAGCAATCGCCACCGTGATGCAATGCGCTCGAAAAACCTGGTTATCTGATTGTTCACTTGCATACCAATACACTCACCTTTCCACGAACACGTGTTCTATTGTAGCGCACAGTGCGGGAGAAGTCAACAAAACGAGATGGTGCCTGGGGCTATCTCGATTAGAGACGCAGAATGGCGCGAGAAGGACACCCAGCACAAACCATGCGGGCGTTGGCAGACGGCGCGCGGCCTATGTTATAATCCCTCGCTGCTCGTCCACCTAGACAGGCAGCATTGGTTTATAATGAGGTCTGGTCACTATTTCCCCTAGAGGAGCCTGCCATACGTGGTCAGCCCACTCGACTGGCTGTTGGGCCTCTTTTCGCTGGACATCGGCATTGATCTGGGCACCGCCAACACCCTGGTCAACGTGCGGGGTCGTGGCATCGTCATACACGAACCCTCCTGGGTCGCAATAGAAAAATCTACACGCAGAACCCTGGCAGTAGGGTCCGAGGCCAAGCAGATGGCAGGACGCACGCCGTCCAACATCATCGCCATTCGTCCTCTGCGCGACGGGGTTATCTCTGAGTTTGAAATCACCGAGCAAATGCTGCGCTACTTCATCGGCAAAGCCCACGAACAAATGCTGGTGCCCGTTCCGCGCCCGCGCGTGGTGGTCGGCATCCCCAGCGGTGTGACGGAAGTGGAGAAGCGCGCCGTCTACGACGCGGCCATGTCCGCAGGCGCGCGGGAAGCCTTCCTCATCGAGGAGCCAATGGCGGCGGCCATTGGTGCGGGCCTGCCCGTAACCGAGGTGCGCGGCAGCGTGGTGGTCGACATTGGCGGGGGCACCACCGAACTGGCGCTGTTTTCGATGGGCAGCATCGTCGTCAGCCGCTCGATGCGCATTGCGGGCGACGAGATGGACGAAGACGTGATGGAGTACATGCGCACGAAGTACAATCTGCTCATCGGTCAGGAGATGGCCGAGCGCGCCAAAATCGAGATCGGGTCGGCTTTTCCCCAGCCTGAGGAAAAGACGATGACCGTTCGCGGACGGAACATCGTGACCGGTTTGCCCGAAGCCATCGAAGTCACCTCCATCGAGATGCGCGAAGCACTCAGCCCTTCGGTCAATATCATCATCGACACCGTCAAAGATGCATTGGACGAAACCCCACCCTCACTCATCGCCGACCTGATGGAAACCGGCATTTGCATGGCCGGCGGCGGCTCGAAGCTCACCGGGCTGGTCGAACGGCTCGCCGACGAGGTGAAGCTGCGCGTGTGGCTGGCCGAAGACTCGCAGACGTGTGTGGCCCGTGGGGCAGGCCGCATCCTCGAAGACTACGACAACCTGCGCGAACTGCTGGTCGGCCTGGAGCGCGGCAGCACGTGGCACTAGCCTGCTTGCCCTCATCCCCGTTTTTCCACCTCAAACCCAGGCAGGCACTGAAGTAGCGATACACCATGAGACGTTTAGGCAACCGAACGGTAACCCTGGCGGCGCTGCTGGCAGCCAGCCTGACCGTGTTGGTGTTGAGCCGCGGCGGGGCCACCCGCCCGCTCGAAACCGTGGCCTTTGCCCCTTTGCAGCCCATCCAAAGGCTGGTCAACAACGTGTCCACCGGTTTCATCACCCGCTCCGAACAGAGGCAGGAGATCGAGGAGCTTAAGGCGCGCGTCCGGGAACTGGAGCAGACCGTCGCCGCTTATCAGGTGGACCTGGTGCGCCTGCGTGAAATTGAGCGGGACTACGACCGCCTGAGCGAGTTGCTGGACTACTCCACGCAGGCTCAAGACCAGCAACTCCTGGTCGCCGACGTTATTGGCCGCGACACCAGTGGCTTCCTGCGCTTCATCGTCATCAACCGGGGCGCGCGAGATGGCGTTCGCGTGGGACAGCCGGTCATCAGCGACCGGGGACTGGTGGGGCGCGTCGGCGACGTGACGGCTACGGCGGCCTGGGTGCGGCTGGCGATCGACCAGGACAGCGCCATTAACGCCCGCATGCAAAACACGCGCACCGAAGGCACGGTGGTAGGCCAGTTGGCGGGCGGCATGCGGATGCAATTCATCCCCCAAGAGGCCGTCATCGAAGAGGGCGATCTGGTGCTCACCTCCGGGCTGGGCGGCAATTTCCCTGCCGACATCGTCATCGGCCAGGTCGCCAGCGTGCGCGCGCAAGAGGCAGAGCTTTTCCAGGAGGCGGAAATCCGCCCCACGGTGGACTTCGATCGCCTGGAACTGGTGTCGGTCATCACCGCCTTCGAGCCGGTTGATCCCACGCTGTTCGAGGAGACTATCGAAGAGGAGCTAGAGCAGACGCCGTGAACCTCGCCACGGGCTTGCCGCTGCTTTTTCTGAGCGTGCTTTTGCAGGCTGGCGTGCTGACGCACCTGCGGCTTCTGGGCGGGCAGCCGGACCTGGTGTTACTGATCGTGGTCTCCTGGTCGCTGTTAGGCCGCAATCCCGAAGGCATCGTGTGGGCCTTCGCAGGCGGCCTGCTCCTGGACCTGTTTTCGGGCGCGCCGTTAGGCGTCTCGTCGGTGGGGTTGGTGCTGGCCGCCTACGTGGCAGGGGTGGGCAAAGGGCAGGTTGGCCTGAACAACGTCGTGCTCCCGCCCGTGATGATCCTCGTCGGCACGGCCATTTACCACAGCGTGACCCTGGCGCTGCTGGTGACCCTGGGCATGTATCCCCCGCTGTGGATGGACAGCCTGACCTATGTTACACTTCCGTCCGGTATACTCAACTTTGTGCTGGTATGGCCCATTTTCCGGTCGCTGGGTTTCCTGTACGCCAGATTGCGTTCTCGCCGGTCCACCCAGTGACATCCTTGGGCCAATGCGATAGCTCGCCGGTTTTGGTTGATTGTTAGATGTCCTATTTTCAGCATCGCCCCGAAAAACAGCGCGGTCTCCTACGCCTGCAAACATTCCGCGCACTGGCAATTGGCGTCACGCTCATCCTGATCGGGCGTGTCTACCAGCTACAGTTCTGGCAGGGCGAGACCTACCAACTCCTGGCCGACGAAAACCGCTTCACCGAGGTCTCAGAACCCGCGCCGCGAGGCGTTCTGTACGATCGCAATGGGACGGCGCTGGCGCTCAACGTGCCCAGCTTCAACGTGACCGTCACCCCCGCCGGGCTGCCCGACGACGAAGACGCCGAAATGGAAGTGCTGGAACGGCTCTCGGCGCTCATCGGCGTGCCTGCCAGCGGCGAGGTCGCCTCGGTGGGCACCGGCCTGGGACCGACGCGCAGCCTGCTTTCCCTGGTGCGCGAGGGTGAGGGTATCGCGCCCTTCCGCGCGGTGACCGTCCAGACGGACATCGACCAGGAGACGGCTCAGGTCATCCTGGAACGGCGCGATACGCTGCCGGGGGTAGACATCGCCGTCGTGCCGGTGCGCGAATATCCTACTGGCGCGCTCACCTCGCACATCATCGGCTATATGGGACCCATCCCCGAAGAACGGGTGGAGTTCTACGAGGAGCAGGGTTACGACCCGGCCTTCGACCGGATTGGCTACGATGGGGTCGAGTTCACCCTCGAAGACCTGTTGAGCGGCACCAACGGGCGAACCATCGTCGAGCAGGACGTTGCCGGTTTGCAGGTTGGCGCGGTCAGCCAGGAGGTGGCCGTGCCCGGCTTCAACGTCACGATGACCATCGACACCGAGCTGCAGGAAGCCGCGCTGCAAGCCCTGACCGACGAAATCAACTTCCTGAACACTTACTACGCCGAGACAGTCACCGAACGCGGCGTGGTCATCGCCATGCGCCCCACGACCGGCGAAGTGCTGGCGATGGTCAGTTGGCCCACCTACGATAACAGCCGCTTTGCGCGTGCGATTGACTACCCGTACTATCTCCAGGTGGCGGAGGACCCGCTGCGGCCCCTCTTCAACCAGGCCATCAGCTCGCTCTATCCTCCTGGCTCGATCTTCAAGATCATCACCGCCACCGGCGCACTGGAAGACGGCGTCGTCACGCCCGAGCAGCGCATCTTCGACCCCGGCGAGATTCAACTCGAAAACCGCTACTATCCCAACGACCCCGGCCAAGCCCAGACCTTCGTCTGCTGGCTGGAAGAGGGCCACGGCTACCTGAACATGGTGGGGGCCATCGCCAACTCGTGCGACGTGTATTTCTACAAAGTGGGGGGTGGATACCCGGAGGAAGGCATCGAGGGCCTGGGAATCGACCGCCTGGAGTACTGGATGACACAGTTCGGCCTGGGCGACTTCACCGGCATCGAGTTAGGGGGGGAGATTGACGGCGTGGTCCCCACCCCGACCTGGAAGCGGCGCACCTACGGCGAGAACTGGTCCACCGGCGATACCTACAACGCCTCGTTCGGCCAGGGCTACGTCCTCGCCACGCCCCTGCAAATGATCAACGTGCTGAACGCCGTCGCCAACGGCGGCACGCTGTACCGGCCCACGCTGGTGCGCGAGATCGCCGACCCGGAGGGCAACGTGGTTCGCGGCTTCGAGTCGGAGGTCATCCGCCAGATTCCTGCCTCCCCGGAGACGATCGCCGTCGTACAGGAGGGTATGCGCCAGGCGGTGCTGGCCGAAACCGGTACCGCGACGTTTGCCAACCTGCCGTATACCACGGTGGCCGGAAAGACGGGCACCGCCGAATACTGTGACGACGAAGCTGCCGCGCTCGAATTGTGCGTCCCCGGCAACTGGCCGACTCACGCCTGGTTCATGGCTTATGCGCCTTTCGACGAGCCGGAGGTCTCGGTCATCGCGTTCGTGTACAACGGCGGTGAGGGAGCCATCGTCGCCGGGCCGGTGGTGGTGGACGTGCTGGATGCCTATTTCCGCCTCAAGACGGAGCGCACCATCGCCGCCCAAATCGAGGCGCAGGAAACTCCCGCCGCGCCAGAAGGCCAGCCCTCGCCGGAGGCCGTTCCCTCCCCCTGACGTTTCAGGCGGCATCGGTTAGAGAACGCTAACCCTGGCCCGCCCGCCATCGGCTTGACAGCCCCCACAAAATCTCTATACTTGTTGTATCGTTACAACAAAATACGTATAGCGAGGTTTATGTCTGAGCACTTTGACGATTACCTGACCGTCCGCGACGCTGCCGAGCGATTGAGTATCCACCCTGAATCTGTGCGCCGCCTTATCCGGCAAGGCAAGCTGCCTGCGCGCAAATTCGCCAACACGTGGCTCATCGAGCGCGCGGTGCTGGAGCAATTTGCGGGGCACTACGACCCGCGTCCGGGCAATAAGGCGACGCTGCTCTGACCCTATCCCCTGCCCCTCCACGCCCATGTGGATTGTTGCACGTCAACTTTCCGTCCACTATAATTCCGCTACAGTTGGAGGAAAGCGTGACAGATTCTGATATTTCCATCAAAGGGATGCGTGAGGGCCTGCTCATTACCGTCGGCAACGGCGATTGGGAAGCTCTGGCCGACGAACTGACCGAGCAGATCAGCGCTCAGGGAGACTTCTTTCGCGGCGCGCGCGTGGCCTTACAGGTCGGTCAACGCGATCTCAGACATGCCGCCTTGCGGGAACTGCGCGAGAAGCTGGCCGAGCGCGAGATTCACTTATTTGCTATCCTGGGAACGTCTCCTTCAACTCAGCGAGCGGCTCGCCGCTTGCAATTGGAGACCGCGCTTGAGGATAGTACGACGCGAGAGATCGAGCTGCCTCCGCTGGAGTCGGACGTGTTTGGCAGCGACGGCGTGCTGGTACACCAAACGCTCCGCTCCGGACGGCAGGTGCGCCACACCGGGCACGTGGCCGTGATTGGAGACGTGAACCCCGGCGCGGAGATCATTGCGGGGGGAGACGTGGTGGTGTGGGGCCGCCTGAGAGGCACGGTCCACGCTGGTGCAAGAGGCGACGAGTCTGCCGTCGTCTGTGCGCTCGACCTTGCGCCGATACAACTACGGATTGCAGACCATATCGCGGTTTCTCCAGAGGGAAGCCGCCGGTCCCCACGGCCCGAAATGGCGTCGGTTAGGGAGGGACAGATTGTAGCTGAGGAGTGGGAACCCTGATGATGACTGATAACAAACCGCCTACAAAAGCTGACGCTGATGCCAAGCCGGATGTTGCGCCTGCCAAGGCCGCAGCGCCCGCAACAACTCCTGAACCGGCTGCCAAGGACGAAAAGAAGACCGGCACGGCTAAGAGCGCCACGGTCAAAGCCGAGGAGACCGTTGCCGGGAAAGATAAGGTCAAAGAAGAGGCCAAGGCAGAGCCAGCCAAGTCCGACGAGGCCAGGCCGGAGAAGAAAGCAGAAGCCAAACCTGCCGCGGCAAAGATCGAGGTATCGCCTGCCACGAAGAAGGCGGGCACCCGCACCCTGACGATTACCTCTGGCAAAGGCGGCGTGGGCAAGACGACGGCCACCGCCAACCTGGGTGTGGCCCTGGCAAAGCTGGGCAAGCGCGTGGTATGCATTGACGCCGACATCGGTCTGCGCAATCTGGACGTGGTGATGGGCCTGGAAAACCGGATCGTCTACGACCTGGTAGATGTGGTGGAAGGACGCTCGCGGCTGCGCCAGGCGATGATTAAGGACAAGCGGCTGCCCGAAGAGTTGTACCTCATCCCGGCGGCCCAAACACGCGACAAGACCGCTATCAGCCCCAGCGACATGGTACGCATCTGCAATGAACTGAGCGACATGGCGGACTACATCCTCATCGACTCCCCGGCAGGCATCGAACGCGGTTTTCGTAACGCCGTCGCGCCCGCCGACGAGGTTATCATCGTCACGAACCCCGAAGTGGCCGCCGTGCGCGACGCGGACCGCATCATCGGCCTGATCGAAGCCGAACAAAAAGGACCCGGCCAGCTAATCCTGAACCGTATGAAACCGGAGATGATCAAGCGCGGCGATATGCTCACCGCCGAAGACGTGATCGACATTCTGGCCGTCAAACTGCTCGGCGTGATCCCGGAGGACGAAAACGTCATCATCTCCACCAATCGCGGCACGCCGGTCAGCCTCGACGACAAGTCGAAAGCCGGACAGGCGTTCAAGAACATTGCCCAACGCCTGGAGGGGAAGAAAGTGCCCTTCATGCCGTTGGAGGACGATTCTGGATTCCTCCAAAAGCTGTCGCGACTGATGCGCGCCGCGGAAAAAGACTAGGGTAAGGATTACAACGAGATGAGTAGCTTGTTCGGTGGTCGCAAAAAAGCGAGTGGAACGGTTGCCAAAGAACGCCTGAAACTGGTGCTCGTCCATGACCGCAGTGGTCTGACGCCGCATCAATTGGATAAGCTGAAGGACGAGCTTCTGGAGGTCATCGCGCGCTACGTCGAGATCGACCACGAAGGCGTCGAGATCAATCTGGAGCAGGACCAACGCGAGAACCGTCTCCAAGCCGATATCCCCATACGGGCGGCCACCCGCAAAGCGCGGCGTCCGGTCCGAGCCGAGTAACGTCCGCACGCTCCGTTCACCTGTGGCGCAGGCGCGCCCGGCGAGATAAACTTGAACCCGGCGGGGCCGTTGGGCCTCGCCGTCGCACGTAAGCGATGCTTAGGGCCACTCCCTGAGCGCAATCACCTGATGGCAACCTGACGATTCTGATGGTCACACATGCACACTGGCGTCAATTCGATTATCTGCTGCTCATCACCGTCACGCTGCTGATCATCCTCGGCGTGGTGATGATCCGCAGCGCCACGCTCGGCGTCGAAAGCCTGGCTGACCGGGTTTCTCGCCAGGTCATCTATGGCCTGGCCGGATTTGTGGCGGTCTTCGTGCTGGCCGCCCTGGATTATCACCTGCTGGCCAGCACCTATCTCTGGATTTACGGCCTGATTCTGCTTCTGCTGTTCAGCGTGGGCATCGTCGGCCAGATTGGCGGCGGCGCGCAGTCGTGGCTGAACCTGGGCGTCATCCCGGTGCAACCCTCCGAGTTGGCAAAAGTTCTGCTGATCCTGGTTCTGGCCCAGCAGCTTTCGGTTAACTACGAGAAAATCGGCAACCTGCGCACCATTCTCAGCTCGCTGCTGTTCTGGCTCATCCCCACCTTTCTGGTTTTCATCCAGCCCGACCTGGGTATCGCCGTCCTCATGATTATTGTCTGGTTTGCGATGGTCTGGGCGGCGGGGCTGCGCTGGCAGCACCTGACGATGTTTATCGTCGTCGGCCTGGTGATGCTTCCCTTCGTGTGGTCGCAGATGCTCGACTACCAACGCGCCCGCATCACGACCTTTCTCGATCCCGGTGCCAACCGCGACCTCAGCTACACCATCGACCAGGCGCTCATCAGCATTGGCTCTGGCGGGCTGCTGGGCAAGGGCTACGCTCAGGGCACGCAAAGCCAGCTTCGCTTCCTGCGCGTGCGCCACACCGACTTCATCTTCTCGGTCATCGCCGAGGAACTGGGCTTCGTGGGCGCGGTGCTCGTGTTGGTATTGCTGCTGATCGTCGTGCTGCGTATCCTGCGGGCGGCCCAACTGGCCAGCGACCCGCTCGGCAGCCTGATATGCTACGGGATGGCGACCATTATCTTCGTACAGACGGTGGTATCGGTGGGCATGAATCTCAGCCTGCTGCCGGTGACCGGCCTGACGCTGCCCTTCGTCAGTTCGGGCGGCAGTTCCCTGGTCACGCTGCTGATGGGGATCGGTCTGGTGGAAAGCGTATTGCTCAGGCACCCGCACAGCCACTTCCGGGTTCCCGGACGCCTATAAAGGAACATCTCTTGAGCACTTCCCCTGATACGCCGGTCCGCGTGCGCTTTGCGCCCAGCCCCACCGGCTATCTGCACATCGGTGGGGCGCGGACCGCGCTGTTCAACTGGTTGTTTGCGCGCCGTCACGACGGCGTGTTTATCTTACGGGTCGAGGACACCGACCGTAAGCGCTTCGTGCCCGACGCGCTGGACGACATCATGGCCGGTCTTCGCTGGCTGGGCCTGCAGTGGGACGAAGGCCCAGAGGTCGGCGGAGAGGCCGGGCCGTATTTCCAGTCGGAGCGGCTGGAGCTTTACCACGAGTGGGCCAACTGGCTGATTGAAAACGGGCAGGCCTATCGCTGCACGTGCACGCCTGAGCGCCTGAAGCGCGTGCGCGAGGAGCAGCAAAAGGCCAAGCAAAATCCCGGCTATGACCGCCACTGCCGGACGCTGAATCACGGGCCGGACGTGGGAGAGCACGTGGTGCGCTTCGCCATGCCTCTGGACGGCGAGACAGTCGTTCACGACCTGATTCGCGGCGACATCACGTTCCAAAACGACATGTTGGAAGACCTGGTGCTGCTCAAGAGCGACGGCTTTCCCACCTACCACCTGGCGAACGTGGTGGACGACCATTTCATGCGGATCAGCCACATCATGCGCGCCGACGAGTGGATTTCCACCGCGCCGCTGCACGTGCAGCTCTACCAGGCCCTCGGCTGGGAGATGCCCGCCATCGCTCACATGCCGGTCATCCTGAACCCCAGCGGCAAGGGCAAACTGAGCAAGCGCACCCAGGCCTTCGACGATAGCGGCCAAAAGGTGCTGGTGCAGTTGCGCGAGTATCGCGAGGCGGGCTACTTGCCAGAGGCGGTCGTCAACTTCCTGACCAACATCGGCTGGTCATTCGGCGACGACCGCGAGATATTCACCGTCGAGGAGACGATTCCCCGCTTTTCGCTGGAGCGCATCAACCCGGCTGGCGGCAAGTTCCCTTTCGACAAGCTGGTCTGGCTCAACGGCCAGTGGACGCAACGGCTGGCGGTGGACGATCTGGTCGAGCGGCTGAGGCCCTGGCTGCGCGATGCGGGGCTGGACGTGGACGACGAGGTGCTGCGGCAGGTGATTCCGCTCATCCAGATGCGCATCAAGACGCTGCCGGATATTGTGGAATGGGCCGGGTTCTTCTTCCGCGAGGAGATCACGCCCGCCGCAGAGGATTTGGTCGGCAAGAAGATGACGCCCGAAAGCACGCTGGAGGCGCTGCGCCGGGGGCACGAGGTCCTCTCAGGGCTGGACGACTTCTCGCCCCAAAGCCAGGAGAGCGCCTTACGGGCTTTGGCTGAGGAGCTTGAGCTCAAGGCCGGGCAGTTGTTCGGCGTGGTGCGCGTGGCCGTCACGGGGCAGCACGTCGCCCCGCCACTCTTCGAGACGTTGGAAATCGTGGGCCGCGAAACCACACTCAAACGGTTGGCGGCTGCCCAGACCCTGCTTGAGGGGTCAATAGATCGGGTCTGAGAGACAAAAACATGCCGAAAAGTGACGAAAAGGACACCACCGCAACCGAAAATGCGTCGTCCACCGCGACGCACTTCATCAAACGCATCATCGAAGAGGACCTGCAGACGGGCAAATACGATGGCCGGGTCCACACCCGCTTCCCGCCGGAGCCGAACGGCTACCTGCACGTCGGGCACGCCAAGTCGATTTGCCTCAACTTCGGTCTGGCCCAGGACTACGGGGGCAAATTCAACCTGCGCTTCGACGACACCAATCCACACAAAGAGGAAGTGGAATACGTGGAGTCCATCATCGAGGACGTGCGCTGGCTGGGCGGGGATTGGGAAGACCGCCTGTTTTTTGCCTCCGATTACTTCGAGCAGTTGTACGAATACGCCGTGCAGTTGATAAAAGCGGGCAAAGCTTACGTCGACCACCTCAGCGCGGAGGAGATCCGGGAATACCGGGGCACGCTGACCGAACCGGGCAGGGAAAGCCCCTACCGAGACCGCTCTGTCGAGGAAAACCTGGACCTCTTCGAGCGCATGCGGGCCGGCGAACTCGAGGACGGCACGTGCGTCCTGCGGGCCAAAATCGACATGGCCTCGCCCAACATGAACCTGCGCGACCCGGTGATGTACCGCATTTTGCACACCGACCATCACCGCACAGGCGACGCGTGGTGCATCTACCCGACCTACGACTGGACGCACGGGCAGTCGGACTCCATCGAGGGCATAACGCATTCGATTTGCACGCTGGAGTTCGAGGACCACCGCCCGTTGTATGATTGGTACATCCGAGAGCTGGGTATCTACGCGCCGCAGCAGATCGAGTTCGCCCGGCTCGAACTGACTTACACCATACTGAGCAAGCGCAGGCTCATCCAGTTAGTGGAGGAGGGTCACGTCGCCGGGTGGGACGACCCGCGCATGCCGACCATTTCGGGCATGCGCAGGCGCGGCTACACGCCGGAGGCCATCCGTGATTTTTGCGAGCGCATCGGCGTGGCGAAAAGCAACAGCGTGGTCGATCTGGCCTTGCTGGAGCACTCGGTCCGGCAGGATCTCAACGTGCGTACCCCGCGCAGGATGGCGGTTTTGCGCCCGCTCAAGGTCGTCGTCGTCAACTACCCTGAGGATCAGGTCGAAGAAGTGGAGGCGCTCAACAACCCCGGAGACGAGAGCGCCGGAACGCGCAAGGTGCCTTTCTCGCGCGAGTTGTACGTCGAGCGGGACGACTTCCGCGAGGACCCGCCCAAGAAGTTCTACCGCCTGGCCCCCGGACGCGAGGTGCGGCTGCGCTACGCGTACTTCATCACTTGCGTGGACGTGATTAAGGACGAGAACGGCGAGGTCGTCGAGCTGCACTGCACCTACGACCCGGAAACGCAGGGCGGCAACGCGCCGGACGGGCGCAAGGTCAAAGCGACGCTGCACTGGGTGTCTGCCCTGCACGCGCTGCAAGCCGAGGTGCGCCTGTACGACACGCTGTTCGCCGACCCAGAGCCGGGTGGGGAGGATTTCATCGCCTCGTTGAACCCCAACTCTTTGGAGGTACTGGAGGGGTGCGCCGTCGAGCCGAGTCTGGCCGGAGCGCCGCCCGGCGACAGAGTGCAGTTTGAGCGCCAGGGCTATTTCTGTGTGGACCCCGATTCGAGCGACGGCAAGCTGGTTTTCAACCGGACGGTGGGCTTGCGCGATACGTGGGCCAAAGTGCAGAAGACCCGCCAGGGCTGAGACGGCGTCAGGTTTGTCAAGCCCTGGGCGCTGCGGTAAAATCGCCAGACCTTGGGGGATAGTTTAACGGCAGAACAGCGGACTCTGACTCCGTAGGTCGTGGTTCGAATCCACGTCCCCCAGTCGCGATAAGAGGAACCGCTCGACATCCCTGTTGAGCGGTTCTTTGCTATGTTGCGCTTTGAGCAACGGGACAAACTGGCTGAACTGCCCGAAGAGATTTTGGAGGCGGTTCGGGATGGATGTTTTGTCTTCCCCCCACAGTGACGGTGGCCTGGTGCTGGACAACCACATGCCATTCAGGCTACCGTGGAATACTCCGGCTACAATCTTCAATGTCTCAGATGGATCGTGCGCAAAGGTGAAGTCGAAGGCGTTAGGATTGGCCAAGTTTGGCTGGTCAATCCCACCTCACTGGATGCCTATCTGAAACGCGTCCAGTACACCGACGACCGCAGCACCCCGGCTTCGCGCAGCTTGTGGATGATTCTTTTTTGGTGAATAGCGTTTTAGCGGCATTTGCCTGCCTCCTTGTCTGCCCAATCCTGACATTAGGACCGGTTCATTTTTCGGGGGCAGATCAGTTTCGCATGGAGGGATATTGGGTACTGAGAGTCCAATTGTTACGTTTCTGTAATCTCTTGGCCTTCTTTTGTTACGTTTTTGAATCCCGTCACCCCTAAAATAGAGGGGGAAGGGAAAGACAGGATGCTCTCAGCCTAATGTGTGCTTGGAGGTGAGTTAGGAGAGACAAAGCGTGTCGCGTCGGTGCCGTCTGTTCAGAACTGAACCCAGGGCAAATCTGACCATTTCTGCTGCAGCCCTCACTCGCTTCCGCAGTTATCTTCGGACATAGCCTGGGCGAGGAGCGTAGGGATGGTCAAGCGATCTAATCTTGGATACACGCTGCTTGTTCTTGCCTCAGACCTGGGGCTGGTAGCTACGGCCTTATTCCTGGCCACCCAAGCCAGGATAGCCATACCCATAGGGAAGCAGGCCTTGCCACCACACTGGGCTCTCCCCTTTCCTGTGTACGGACTGGCAATCGTGATATGGGGTGTTACCTTCACCTCGTTGAACGTCTACGACCCAAAGCGTGCGGCCCACCCTATCGCTGAATTGCAGACCATCACTGCGGCAACGGCCTTTGCCTTCTTGGTGCTGACCGGTGCCTTGTACATCTCATTTCGCGATGTGTCTCGCCTGCAGATTCTATACTTCGGTATCTTGTGCTTCGTGCTCATCCCTTCACAACGCATCGCCGTGCATATTTTCTTCAAGCTGACAGGTTGCAGCAGGTGCAGCGCCCGCCGCGTGCTCGTCGTGGGAACGGGACAAACTGCGCGCGAGGTCGGACGCATGGTACAGGCTCATGCCTGGGCGGGGCTGCAACTCGTCGGCTTCGTGGACGACAGGTCCAATGGGGCAGAAGCCGCAGCTACCGCGCCCGTCGTCGGTCCATTCTGCGACACATTGTCACTCGTCCGGCAGCACCAAGCGGACGACATTGTCATCGCACTGCCCCCACAGAGCCAACATGATGTCGCGCGGCTTATCGGCGGTCTGCAGGCACTACCAGCCCATCTCCACGTCGTGCCCGACTACTTTGACTCGACCTTCCTCAAAGTGCAGGCAGAGAATCTCGATGGACTGCCACTGATCAGCCTGAACGAGTCCGCGCTCGACCCCTTCCAGCGCCTCGCCAAGCGTGTCTTCGACCTGGTGGCCACGTCGGTGTTGCTAGTCTCAGTCTTGCCGGTCATGGCGGTCATCGCCGTGGCGATTAAGTTGGACAGCCGGGGACCGGTATTCTTCAAGCAGGCGCGGGTAGGGGAAGGAGGCCGCCTATTTGACATGTACAAGTTCCGCTCCATGGTGGCGGACGCAGAGCAGCGACGAGACGAGGTGACTATTACGGACGACAATGGTCGCGTGCACCACAAGCGTCCTGATGACCCCAGGGTGACTCGCGTGGGCCGCTTCATTCGGCGTTTCAGCCTCGACGAACTGCCGCAGTTGTTTAACGTACTCAAGGGCGAGATGAGCCTGGTTGGACCGCGACCGGAGATGCCGTGGCTGACTGGTCAATATCAACCCTGGCAACGCAAGCGCTTCGAAGTCCCTCAGGGCATCACCGGCTGGTGGCAGGTGAATGGGCGCTCCGACAAGCCCATGCACCTACACACTGAAGAGGATTTGTTCTACATTCGCAACTATTCGCTGTGGCTCGACTTCCAGATTCTGTGGCGCACCCTCAGGGCTGTCGTGAATGGCAAGGGTGCGTATTGACATACAGTATGGAGAAACGCACCTACCGCTTGAGACAAGGAGAAGGGTAATGCCAAGTAAGACGTTGGGGATAATCCTCCTCATCGCGGGGATTCTGGTGCTGGCAGCCTCGCTGCTCGCGGACGCTATCGGAATTGGCGCCCAGCCGGGATTTTTCGGATGGAAGCAGATTGTTGGCGCTGTGGTTGGGCTGGCAGCCTGCGTGGCGGGGCTTGTGATGGTGTTACGACACACAGGGACAGCTTGAGAGATAGGGTTGCATCCTATCTCGTCGCACAGCAATCACCACTAAAGCGGAGCAAGAGTGCTGGTTCATGACAATAGCAGAGATCAAAAGCTACCAGTCACGGCGCCCAAGTCGAGCAGGTTCGTCTTCGCAGCGGTCTAGGCTCTAGCTATTCAGTCCAGTCTGGAGGTCGATAGGTGCTTCGCGCATGGGCAAACAGAACCGCTTTCCACGCGTCAATATCCTCGGAACACAAGTGACCCCACATCATTTGAGGCCAGCTTAAGCTGGCTTGCCAGTCAAGTTGAGGCCCGGCAACCTGTAGTAATGAGTCCAGCAACAGTGTACTCGGTGATGCTCGGCCATGACCGGCACGACTATCGATCGCGCGTGAACGCTGCTGACTACGTGATGGCTGACGGTATGCCTCTGGTCAGTCGCCGCCGAAAGTTGGTGCCAATTGCAGCCGCTCCGGGACCGGCCTGTCGCATAGGTGGTAGAACAGCCGCTCGTAGGCATCCGTGACCACCGACCACGTGTAGTGCGTGGTGGCGCGCCGTCTGGCCCGTTGGCGGTAGGTTTCCGTCAGGTCCGGGTTGGCAAGCAAGTCCGCCAGCACCTGTCGCAGGCTGTCGCCGCCCACTTTGCCGTCGTAGGCAAAACCCGCGTCGCCAATTGTCTCCAGGTTTTCCGGCGTGTCGTGTGTCACCACACAGCTACCAAAGGCCATCGCCTCGACCAGGGCAGGGTGGGTGCCGCCCACGCCGGACGTTTCCACGAAGATGTGTGCGTTTGACCCCAGTTCGTGGTAGCCTTCGCCAAAAACGTACCCGGTGAACAGCACGCGCGGATCATCCTCGGCGCTGGCCTTGAGCGAGGCGATGTACTCTTCCGCGTACGCCGCGTCCCCGACAATCACACACTTCATGTCGGTATCCAGCCCCTTGAAAGCCTCCACCAGATGGTGCCCGCAGTTCTCCGGTACAAGGCGGCCCACGAACAGGACATAGCGGCCCCGCTCCAACCCAAAACGCGCCAGCGTCTCGCCCGGCGGCAAAATCTCCACTTCGGACCCGTAGGGGATGTAGGGCGGGGTGTCGCCAAAGCGGTCCTGATAATAGCCCTGCACCACCTGAGAGTCGGTCAGATACACGTTAGGCAATTTCGTCGCCAGATATTCCGCCAATTGGATGTACTTCTTGGCAAAAGTGGGCCACTTCTCACGCTTCCAGTCGAGGCCGTCCACGTTGATGAGCGTCTTGATACCGGCCAACCGGGGAATCCACGTGACCGGGCTGTTACCGGCGATGAAGTACAGCGCCACGTCGTACCGTCTGAATAGAGCGTCCAACGACGAGATCAACGAATGGACAATCGTATCCAGGTATTTGTTGGCCACAGTTGGCAATCTGACCAGCCGCATGCCCTTGTAGTGCGTGCCCTTGTAGGTGATGTGGTGCGAGCGGCAGTACACCGTCACTTCGTGTCCCCGCTCGACCAGCCGTTGGCCCAGTTGCTCCACGCACGTTTCAAAGCCGCTGTAGCTGGCCGGGATACCTCGTGTGCCGAGGAGAGCGATTTTCAAGCGTTGCAAAGATTCACGCTCAACGGACAGATGGTATCGCAGGTTAGTCATAGTTGCGTGCTTTCAGATAAAATAGCGTTGCTGAACGGTGGTGATGCCTTCTCGACTCCACGATTTCGTGGCAGATGGATAGAATCTGTTTAGCCGCCGCGTGCCATGAAAACTGTTGAGCACGCAGCCTTCCCTTTCTTGCTAGATCACGTCGTAGTTCAGCATTCTCCAGCAAGGTAACCAGTGCATTGGCCCAATCCTCTTGTGCATCGGGTTCGAGTAGGATCGCAGCCTCCCCCGCTACCTCAGGCAGTGACATGGCATTGGAACTTATCACCGGCAGATCGTTGTGGAATGCCTCCAGCAAGGGAATGCCAAAGCCTTCGACTTTGCTGGGGAATGCGTAGATAGTCGCAATCTGATAGGCAGCGGCCAATTCCTCATTGCTGATAAAACCCGGCAATACCACCGAGTCTTCCACTTCATAGTTGGTGGCGGTCAGGCGAATGTTGGCGCTATCGTCCAGGTCTCGCTGGGGAGGAGCTGAGCCTGCCAGAACCAATTTGACCGGTCTCGACAGGCGCTGGCGCGCATTGGCGAAGGCGCGTATCAGCATGGGCAAGTTCTTACGCCGTTCGAGCACGCCAACGTGCAGGACGACGTAGGTATCGGCTGGAATGTTCCACTTAGCGCGCAGCGCCACGACCTCTTCGCTGGTGACCTCGACCCGCGCGGCGCTCTTCGCAGCCAGTGTTATTGGGTGGATCTTGCCGGCATCGAACCCATAGTAGCGAACGAGTTCGCGGCGAGCATGCTGGGAAATGGTTATGATCGCTGCCGCGCGGCGAGCAGCCGGAACAGCCACGGCATTGAACAGCTTTCGCCATAGATGGTGGTAGTGCTCAGGGTTGCGCCGGAAGCTTGCATCGTAGAAATCCACGATGCGTGGAGTGGGTCCCCAGAGCGAGGTCCAGTAGTCATGTGAGTAGAGTACGTCGCAGCCAAGGGATCTGGCACGACGCGGCACCGTCCACTGGGACCATACGAGACGCTCCACGTGTGACCATATCTTGCCCAGCGTAGAATGTCTGCGCCGGAGGGGCGAGTTTGGATGAAGATCGACTATCTCGTGATCGCCTTCAATTTCGCGCAACGCGCGGTGAACCTCGTCGATTACGGTTCGGGCTCCCGTTTTTGCCAGCCCGCAGGCGCTCAAATCGTAGCCAATTCTCATTGTTGCGCTCCTGCTGCCAGGGAATCGGCCAGGACGGGGAAGAAACGGCGGCCAACAGGACGCACGAGGCCGATGGCGAGACTCATCAGTTGATGCCTCTCGGCGGGTGAGAATATGCCGAGTGCAGCTATCAGGGTCACGTAGAGTGACGGTAGTGCTACCAGGCTGCCAAGGATTCGCCACGTGCCGGGCAGGGGCTGGACCAGTGCCACGAACACTACGCACACTAACGCGAGCAAAACAAGCCGTAGCCCAAAAGTGTAGAGGCGCTCTTGCCGGATGACATCCCGTACGCAGTAGGCACCAAGCAGAAACTGCGTGACCGAGAAAATAACCGGCACCCAGCTTGTCCCCATGTAACCGTGTCTCGGAACGAGTAACAGGTTCGCGAGGATATCGACCACCAGGGAGATAACGAGGATGAGCACGACGGTATTCTGCTGCTTCCGAGCATAGAGCAGATTGAGTATGGGGGAAGTGGCGAGCAAGAGAATCAGCGCGCTTGACTGAACAGCCAGGGATGGCGCGGCGCTCATGTACTTAGGGAACAGAGCACCCATGATGTCACGGGCCAGAATCCAAACCCCAACGGCAAGCAGCAGGCCCAACAATGACATGAGCTTCGTCGAGAGGCGGAAGAAATCTGACAATCGCTGTTCAGCCTGAATCTTGAGCCTGTTGAACGTCGGGTAGAATGCTTGGTTGTAGGCCGTGACGATGAGCATGACGACCCACATCAGGCGGTTCGCCACGCTATAGTGGCCGAGCGCTGACTCACCATGCAGCAGCTCTAGGTAGATGAAGTCGAACCGTATCACCAGTGTTTCCAGGAGACGCACGGTTCCAAAGGACAATGAGGGTATGAGTAGCTGTCGCATTAGGTGAGGGCTGAGTCGTAATCTTTGCCAGGTATACTCACGACGCGCGTATGCGTAGCCAAGCGCGGTCGTCGCCCCATAACCTACAGAAAACATGACGAAAACCTCGGCCAATCCTCCGCCGAGTGCCAGTGTCGCGATACCGCCACCGTAGATGACGAGATTCTGGATGAGCATTTGAGCCGAGCTCAGCCCCAGACGCTCAGAAGCATTGAACAAAGCGCCGAACGAGTCGCTCGTCCCGAAGAGCAGCAATGAGATGAACGACAACAACATCAATCGGACGGTTTCGGAGTCGTAGCCCACGATCCAGGCGACCAGCAGGCCAAGCAAAATACTCCCGGCTACCAGGGTGAGCTTCAATAGAAGGGCGTTGGTGAATAGCCGCGCGGTGTTATGGGGCTCCTCGGCGGCACGGCGGATGAATGTGTAGTTAATGCCAACCGCAGAGAGGGACGCGATGATGACGAAGTATGACTGGATCAGCGAGTATTGCCCGTATCCATCGATCCCCAGGGCCGAAGCAGCGTAGACCGTGAAGCCTAAGGCTGCCACCAGCCGGATTACCAATGCTCCCAGATAGACGAGCATGTTGACTGTGGCTGGCTTCAGACCTCTAATTTGTTTGGCGGTCGGCTCGTGGGAAGCCATACGAATATGTCCCCCTAAACGCTACGTCGCGCTGCTGGCAGATGCCAACTTCCAAGTCATGCTGGTAGTGCGGAACCGGTCTTTTCGTCAGGTTGTGGCAGCCTGCTGGGAAGCGCAGGCGACTCAACTGGTGCCCTTGCCATGACCGTGGTCAGATAGCCGACCAACCACCAGCTTACCCAATTGATGAAGAGATAGATGCTGATCTGGGAAGACAGTCCCAGAAGGATGATGCCGTGCAGGCCGCCTAGAGCGGCACAGGCCACCACGCGCTGCAGTGGATCTCTGCTGCAGGCTGCCACCTTGAGGGCCGTCCAATAAGCTGCCCCCAGCAAGGCGACGTAGAGCAGAGCGCCCTGAATGCCCAGCTCAATACCAAGCGTGATGTAGAGATTCTCTCCACCAATCGCACGGCCATTCTGGACCGCTACGGCACCGCTGTTGCCCAGCCCCAGCCCAAATGGGTGCCTTGTTAGTGCCCGCAGCCCCTCTCTCCAAGCCAGCAGATGCCCAGCGCTGGATGAATGCTCAAAGGTAATGGTTCGCTCAATCAACTCCAAGGGCCATTCGAAGCCGACGGCGGACATGGACAGAAAGGCAAGCGCGCCGCCGAACACCATCAAGAACAAGAGGGTCACGGGGGTGTCAATTTGCAGTCGCCGCAGGACCCAGGGGATAACCAACGTGGTCAACATGGCTACCACAGAGGACACGCGCGCTAGGGTGCTGACCATCACCAGGAACAAAGCGATGAGTAATCCCACCATCACGCGGCGCCGCCAACCGTGGTGGACGCAAATAGTATACGACAGCGCAACGCCCACCATAACGTGCAGGCTCGCCGCAAGGTCCAAGGGATTGGCGTAAAAGCCAATCCCACGGCGATATTGACCGGCCTCGGTGAAGAATGACCAGGGTATTCCCAGAGGTCCATCGGCATAGAGACCACCCTTCAGTTCGTGCAGGTAGGCAACAAGACCAAAGTCCTTCTGCCAGTATCGTGGCAGCAGGAAATGCTCTACGGGCACACTGATGATGGTCAGGATGGCAAGGGCCAGAATGACATCAACAAATGTCTCTTTGTCACGGTCACTGAGGGGCAGCAATCGCCCCAGCACGTAGGGCATCACGAAGAAAGTATGGCTACGGGCCGCCAGCGCGCGCATTCCAAACGTAGTCCCCTCAGTCGGCCACATGGCCATGACGACGTTGATCGTGGTGAAGCAAATCACCAGCACGTCAAGCAGCCCGAGACGGCCGATGCGCCACCAAAGGCCCTGCTGCAAAACCAGCAGGCAGCCTGCCAGGAAGCCGACGAGTGTCAGCGCTTCCTTCCAGAGCTGAAGATAGCGCACCAACTGCGAATCTAAACCTAGCTGGCCGTGGAGGAAGACCATGAGCATAACATGCCACGGGAGGAACATTGTGAAGACAAAAAGCAGTTGCGCTGGTCGCCTCAGCAGTCTTAGCAGCAGCCCTAGCACGACGACACCCGGAATGAGCGCGATTATTCTCGGCCCGGTAAAGGCTACTGTTATCCCTGCGAGAGTCGCGCCGAGAGCCGCGATCAGGGCGGTCAGCCCAGGGGAGGCGCTAAGGACGAGTGGCCGGGGCTTGGCCTTGTTCGCCATAGCTCGGTTTCTCCTCACAGGTACGCCTGGCGGCCAGCCGTTGGTAGGCAACCGCCAGATTAGAAGACAGTTCAGGCAAGCTGAAGTGGTCGGTAATCCTTTGTCGGGCAGCTCGCCCGAAAGAGGCGCGAAGCTCAGGCGAGCGAACTAACCTCTCGATGGCATTGGAGAGTTCGGTTGCGTCGGGAGCTACAAGGTAACCGGTTGCGCCGTGGACGACCTGCTCAGTCGGTCCGCCGATACCGGTTGCCACGACGGGACGGCTCAGAGCCATTGCTTCAATAACCACGCCTGGAAAGGGATCGGGTTGCGTCGATGGGAGAACCACGACACTGACGGAGGCCATCAGGGGCCTTGGTTCGCGCAAGAACCCTGTCAAGAAGATGCGATCTCCCATACCAAGCGCCGTGATGCGTTCCTTGATCGATGCCTCGACGGACTCGTAACCTGGGAAGACGTCGCCCACGATGAGAAAGTAGGTGTTTGCTAGACGCTTTCGAAGCAGGGCCGCCGTCTCGACAAAGAGGTCCTGTCCCTTCCAAGGATGGATGCGACTGAACATCGCAACCACAGTGGCTTTCTTCGGAATGTTGAAGCGCTGTCGTATGGCGTCGTCGTCGGGCACAATGGCATCAAAGCAGCCAATCTCCAGGCCATTATGATGGACCTGGACTTTGTTCGCGCCGGGTGGAAACTGCTGGCGAACCGGGGTAGATACGCAGACCACTAGGTCAGCAATGCACAGGATGAAAGAATGGTACAGTTTCCGGAGAAGACTTAATTCGCCGCTATATATCTCACGAATGTGCCAGATGATGCCCACACCAGCAAGCTTGGCCGCGATTGCGGCGGCCGGAGTCACAGAGGTGTTGAGGTGAACTGCATCCACTTTCAAGCGGTGTATCATCTGCCAGAGCCGGACTGTCGAGGGTATGACGTTCGAGAGAAATAGGAAGAGGCGCCAGGTCTTCACAATCCGCCGCCGTACCACGCTCAAGTTTCGCATTATGTATACGGAGGCATTCTCTTGGCGGAGGAGATCTACTAACGGACCATCGTCAGGTAAGACGACACTAAAACGGAAAGGCCCACCTGATAACTCCCCAACAAGGCGAGCCATCGACCGGCTTGCACCGTAGAGGTCGGAATTTGCGTGGACAAACAACACATGTATGGGATGTTGTTCGTTTGGAGTCTCCACTTCAAGAAGTGCTCCTACCCAGCTGAGGATGGTCATCATTCAAGCTGTCCGCAGCGGAGGCTTGATGTCCTTTCCAAGAGGTTTACCGTGCTCGAATGGATAGAGCAGAATCAAAATGCAACATGTGCTGCCCCACCCTGACCCGCCTACCGGGCACATGTTAGGCCTGGGATAGCCTTCAATTCCTACATCTTCTATTGTAGGGATTGGATGATTCAAAACTGTAACAAAAGAGGGTCAGGAGAATACAAAAACGTAACAACTGGTCTCTCGGTACCCGATACTTGTTTGCGGTAGCCATCGGTCTCGTCTGCATCCGCGTTTCCTAAGACTGCTAGTTCGCCCTTTTTTTCTGAGCAACCTAATGTGTAACCAATAGTGCCAGATGCTCTGTCCGGTAAGTTCCCTTAGCAGCCTCACCCCTTCTTGGCTGTGCCCAACCCCTTCCTCCCGCGTGGAGAAAGGGCTGGAGAATAGGGCGGGCAATGAGCCGACTTACCGGATAGAGCACTAAATGACCTATCTTACTGTTGAAAAGATGGGCGGCGAGTGATAATGGCGTGCCATGAGTACAGAGCCCACGACACGCGGAAGTAAATACGTGCGCGTCGCTCGGATCGCCTGCGGACTGGCCAAAGAAACGCTGCCATTGTATTCACATCCGAAAAGCCAGCGCCGGTTCGCGCAGCCCCAGTTGGGGGCGCGCTTCATCCACGATCAGATTATGGGCCACGTGGTACAGCCACGCCTTGAGGTAACGCTCAGGGCCTCGACCCTCATTGAGGCGATGGAGAAGACGGCTGTTCTTTGCCGCAGCGGCCCTTGCGGTGGCAGCCGTAGTGGACAACCCTCTGTCCACATCTCAATTCAACGTCCCATTTTGGATGTACTTGTCGATGGCGCACGCCAGCACACGCACTGTCCAAAGCGAGCGTGCTATTGCGCCACCACAGACTGCCAATGGAGGTGTTTCCCAGGCTTGCGTAGCTAGTGGAACGCCAGAAACGACCGGCCGTAGCTAATAGCCCCGAAAACTACGGAACCTCGGAGAAATCAGAAAGGCCAGGTTGGGCAATAGGCTCACCCCGCCTACCGTTCGAGCCAGGCTCCTCCGAGGAATAGTAATAGTAGTAGTATCCGTAGTAGCCCTTACCTCCGGCCCTCACCTTGTTCAGCACCACACCCAGCACGTTGGCCCCTACCTTTTGCAGCGCATCTATGGCACGCAGACACTCGTCTCGTCGCGTCCGTCCGGCCTCCATCACCAACACCACCCCATCGACCCGTGTGGCCAACAGACTGGCATCCGTGACGGCCAGCAAGGGGGGGCTATCAAATATCACGAGGTCCATCTGCTGCGCCAGGAAGGCGGTCAGCGACTGCATCCGTTCGGACCCCAACAATTCCGCCGGGTTGGGAGGGACGACGCCACTCGGCAGCACTCTCAGTTTCTTCACCTGGCTGCTCCACACTGTCAACTGCCCAAAATCCGGCAGGAAGAGCGCTTCCGTCAACCCTTCGCGCTCGCGTAGCCGGAAAAGCTTGCTTGCCATAGGACGGCGCAGGTCTGAGTCGACCAGCACTACTTCTTTCCCCGCCAGCGCGACGACCGCCGCCAAGTTGGCAGCCACCAGCGTCTTGCCGTCCCGTTCGCGCGGGCTGGTGACGAGAACAGAGCGTATCGGCCGATCCACACCAGCGTACTGGATATTTGTGCGCAGCGCACGGAAGGCTTCCGCGCCGGGCGAGCGGGGCTGGCTGACAACGACCAGCGGCGCCTTGTCGGCATGGCGCAAGTTGGGAATGAGCGCGAGGGTAGGTCTGTCCAAAGCCCGTGCCACTTCCTCGGGGTTTTTAAGTGTATCGTCAAGATTCTCGATCAACATCACCGTACCCACGGCCAACACAGCGCCAATCGCACCAGCCAGCACCGCGTTGAGCAGTACGCGAGGGCGCACCGGCTCGGTGGGCAGGCTGGCCTCCTCATCGATGATGACACTGCTGAGCGACTGCGCTTCAGCGATGCGGACTTCTTCGTAAGTGCTCAGTAGGGTACCGTGTGCCGCCTGCAACTCGGTCATGCGCTGGTCGAGCTCTGCCGGGCGAGATGGCCCCTCCGTGTCATCATAAGGCGCGAGTTGCTCCTCCAGCGCCGCGATTTCAGCCTGGATCCTTTCCAGTTCCGCCTCAAGACTGGCCTTGCTGGCCGTGAAGCGGCTGCTCTGCTGTTCCTCATCTCGCACGCTGAACGCTTTGGGAATCTCGTTGGCAATCAGCATCGCCGTGTTGGGGTTAGGATGCTCGACGCTCAACTCGATGAGTTGCGTGTCACGCACCAACTGCACGTCGACTAGCTTTTCCAGGTCCTCAGGTAACATCGCCAGACCTGTGAGGGCGATAACATCCTCAAGAACGTGGCGATTGGTCAGACGCTCGGCGTAGGAGCGGGCCAGCCGTTCACTAGCCAGAATTGTCGAGTATTCGGCTGTCTCGGAGGTGGTCGTTGACTCACTGATTAGCAATGTGGTCGTGGCACGGTAGATAGGCGTCATACGTTGGCTGATGACATAGGCCCCTCCGGCGGCCAATACAATGGCAAGTAGAACGAGCCACAGCCATTTCCAGAGAAGCAGCCAGAGTTTTCGGAGATCAAGCTCCATCAAATCTTGTTCCACGGGCTCCACTCGCTAACCTCCTCAATGATGAGACTATTGATCTGCCTGGCAACTGTCAACACGCTCGCGCACACTGTTACGCACCTGTAAGGCCCACCTACGATGAACCACTCGTGTAGAATTCCTGCGCCAATTTGTCAATTGCCGCATAGTCGGGCAGTAACACCTCACGGCAACACGGAGGGCCCAGCGCGGTGACGGTCCGGGTCACCATACTGGAGTCGATCTTCATCGTCTGAATGGCATCCGGTTCAATCTTCTGCCCGATGCACACGAGCATGGATATCTCGGCAGGCGTCAGGTCGGTCAGGACAGAGCCTCGCATTGTCTCGACCAACCTCGGCAAAGCCGGAAGAACTTGCGGGCTGAAAGCTTTCTCCCGTATGGCCATGACTATTTGGGTCTGGCGGTCAATCCGGTACAGGTCAGTGGTCTCCTCGCGAATGCGCGCATATTCCAGGGCAGTCTTACCATCCATGTGCTGCAGTCCGGCAGGAAAGTCGGGCAAGGGCTGAAAGGTGCTGGCGACTGGTTGGGGCACGTCGACGTCTATCCCGCCAATGGCATCGATCCCAGCTTCAAATGCGGCAAAGCTTACGACCACGTAGTGGTCCACATACAGGTCGAACTCCTCAGCCAGCGTTTGGGCTAACAAACTCGGTCCATCCCCAGGAGCACCGTACAGATTGCCATACGCATAGGCCGTCTTGATGCGATTTTCGACAATGCCGTAGTCTTCCAGTCCGGGAATTCGCACCCAAAGGTCGCGCGGTATCGCCAGCAGTGTAGCCGAGGGCGAGACAAAGTCTATCCGCAGGACACGGATGACGTCCGCAAACCCGCCGGTATAGTCGCCCGTGCTGTCATCGCTGCCGACCATCAAGAGGTACATCGCGGCAGGTCCGCCGCACTGGGGCTGGCCTATCGGTTCGGAAATATCCGCCGGGGCGGGTGGCATCGCCAATGCCGGTCCCAGAGGCCTGCTCATGATGGCCATGACTATCATCAGACCATACGTGATGCAAATGAGAGCCAAAAGGCACCCAACCACCAGAACCCTTGCGCGGCCAACCGGGGGAAGATCGGGTACTCGTCGGCGCATAGGGTCACACCGCGTGCGTCGGCGGGCCAGCCACGGACACGGACGCCTTCAGCAATCGCGGCAGTTCTCGGCATTTTCACCCAGATATGGGTCGCAGATGCCGTCACCGCAGTACCGGTCAATGACCATGGTAATCACGGCAACAGGGTTGCCGTAGTTGTCAGTGCTTGAAACGGCGGTGACACCGGACTCGACAAAGACGACGTTACCCAAATTATCGGTGACAATAACGGTCCCCACACCGACGTCCACCGACACCGTGCCAGGGGTAGTCCCCAACAAAGCCAGAATTGCCTGCACAAGGGCGTCAAGGTCCCCAGCGAGGATAGCCTGCCCAACCAGAGCTTCGAATGCTTCAAGGTTCTGCGTCAGTAGCATCGTCGCACGCGGCCCCTCAATGGTCACTTCGACCCAGTAGCCAGTGCCACGCACGGCGGCTACGCCGTACGGCGTCACGACCTCCTGTTGCGAGTCTGGATTGGCGAAATTCACACGGTTGAACGTGGTGCCAATGAGCTGAATGAGCCTGATGCTGTGGGCCTCGCTACTGTCTTTGACAAAGGAGTCAATCACCACGACAGTGTTCGGGAAAATCGTGGTTTCGGTATTGTCCAGAAAGACGAGCCCGGCCATGCCAGCATTATTGGTGCGGATGATATCTCCGGCGCCAACCATCACAGATTGCTCCTCGAAGAGCACAGAGTAGCTGGTTTCGGAAGAGCGGCGCAATTCAACTTGCCCGCTCTGCACGGTTAGCGTGGCCCGCACAGGACTACCCGGAAGTGGAGCTGCTTGCGCCACAGGTACGGCCATGGGGGCTGTCTCTGACGGTTCGGCCACGGGGTCTACCCCCGGCGACTGGACCACAGGTTCGGTGGGTGGGGCCACGCCCGTTGCCGCTACCTCTGCCGCAGCCTCATCCGCAGGTGCCGGTTGGACGATGGCGGCAATACGTGAGCAACCGATGAGCATCGGCAATGCCACAAGCGAGAACACTGAAACCAAGTATACCTTGTGCCATCTCGTCATCACGATACCTCTTCAATCAACTCCCAAGGCACTCGACTATCTTAATGTTAATATAGCTTACTTTGTGGATTTCTCTCATTACAATAGTGTAAAGATATCGGCTGCCCAGGCAGCTGACCGAAGTTCAGCGTTAGATGACAAACAGCGGTCGCCCAGCGGTCTACTCTGTTACAGATCTTGGGGAAACGTATTGTAGTCAATGCACACGGTAACATCTTCGACTTTGAACTGCACTCTCCATTCGCCTATCTTCTGGCTGGACTTGCAAGCGATGGAGGGGGCAAAAGCCCGAGAAAGTGCGGTTCGAATCAGCTCCAGGTTCCCCAGTAGACGCAAGGAACCGCTCAACGAAGATGTTGGGCGGTTCTTTTTCTGGTGCGTTTTGAACAGCATGGCCTGTTGGATCCGCCGCCCACCCGACTTGATAGGGCCGGACCGTGGCGGAGGGCTGTATCAAATTGGAATCCTGCCCCTTTGGATAAGCATACTGTCACACCACCCATAACCGGATGGACCCGTCACTCGCGCCCGCTGCCAGCAATCCCCCATCCGGCGACCAGCACAACGAGCGCAGCCCACCAGACCCGGCCAGCACCGCGACCTCCCGGTGGCGCGCGGCGTCCCACAGCCGGACCGCTCCATCGTCGCCCGCCGACGCGACCATTGTTCCGTCCGGCGACCACACCACCGCCTGCACCGCGCCGCTATGTCCCTTCAGGGTGGCGAGGGGCGCGCCATCGGACAGCGCCCACAGCTTTAGCGTCTGGTCGGAGGAGCCGCTGGCGAAGGACGCCCCGTCCGGTGAAAACGAAAGGGTACGGACCGTCTCGCCGTGCCCCCGGATGGTAGCAGCCTCCCCCACACCATCGCCGGACAGCGCCCACATCCTGATAAACCCGGCAGCCAGCGCGACGCCCACCGCGGAGCCGTCCGGCGCGTAAGCCGCATCGAACACCAGTTGCCCGTGGCCCGCCCGCAGCGTTGCAAGTTGCTCCCTGCCGGAAACGTCCCACAGCGTGAGGTGCCCGTAGCTCCACATGTTCCAACCGCAGGCCACCTGCGTCCCGTCCGGCGAGAAAGCTACCGTCTCCACCGCGCCAAAGTGCTCGGCCAGCGCGAGCAGTTCATCGCCACCCGGCACCGCCCACACCTTGACCTGCATGTCGCCCGACGCCGACGCCAGCCGCGTCCCGTCCGGCGAGAACGCCACGCCGTTCACCGGGCCGCGATGCCCGGCCAGCGTCCTCACCTCGCCTCCCCCAGCAGGGCTGGACTGTAGCTCCGGCAGCGACCACAGTCTGACGGTCCTATCGCGCGAGGCGGAAGCCAGCAGGCTCCCATCCGGCGACACGCCCAGCGACAGCACGGCGCTGCCGTGCCCGGTCAGCGTGGTAAGTTCGTGTGGGTTGAGGTTCATCAGCCGACGATGCTGTAGCTGTATTCGCTTTTCAATGGCTCTCCCTCCGCGAAGCGGCTCAGGCGAAACGGGTGCGGGTCAATCGGGCATTCCTGCTGCCCGGTCGCCAGGTCGGCCAGCATCTCGCCCACCACCGGCCCCATCTTGAAGCCGCTGCCGCTGAAACCCAGGCCAATGACGAAGCCGGGCACGTCCTCGACGTGGTCCACGATCATGTGCCAATCGGGCGTGACCGTGTACAGCCCCGACCAGCCGCCCTGCACGGACCCGCGCTCCAGGGCGGGCATGCGCCGGATGCTGCAATCCACCATTTCCTCGACGAACGGGCGATCCACTTCGGTGTTATAGTTGTCCGGGTCGGGCACCTCGTCCGAGATGTCGTCCTTCAACGAACCGGCCAGTGTCAGGCCGCCGGTTTCCGAGCGCAGGTAATGGCCGACGACGAAGTCGCCGAGGACCAGGTGCATCGGTGTCTCAAAATCCTCGGGTTGGGCGAAGCTGGCAACCTGGTGGCGGCTCGTCTCGGCAGGCACCTCCACCCCGACCATCTTCGCCAGCCGCATGCCCCACGGCCCCGCCGTGTTGACGACCACCGGCGCGTCCACCGGCCCTTCGGTAGTGTCCACGCCCGCGGTGCGCCCGCCAGCCAGCCGGATGCCGGTCACTTCCACGCCCTGTTTGACCGTCGCGCCAAGCTCGCGTGCCCGCGCCGCGTAGGCGGTGCAGGCCAGGCTGCCGTCGGCGGTCCCGCTGTCCGGCTCGTAAGCTGCCGCCCCGATGTCCTCTGTCGCCAGATAGGGCGCGACCTCGCGCAGCCCATCGCCGTCCAGCAACTCGGTGCGGATGCCCACCGACTGCTGCAGCCTGACGTTGGCCTCCATCCCGGCCTTGTCCTCGTGGCCAGTAGAAAACGCCACGCCAGAGCGCACGAAACCCACATCGCCGCCCACCATCTCGTCGAAGTTCTCCCACGTTTTCAGCGCGCGCAACGCCATGCGCGCCGTCACTTCCAGGCTGTAGTGCTGGCGGACGATCCCCACGGTCCGCCCCGTAGACCCGGCCCCCAGGTGCGTCTTCTCCAGCAGCAGTGCGTCCACGCCCCGCCGCGCCAGGTGATAGGCTGTGGCCGTGCCCATGATGCCGCCGCCAATCACCACCACGTCGGCTGTGTTCTTCATGGTCTGCTTCCTTGCATCGGGTATCGACTCAGGAGGATGAGGTGGTGGAAGGGACTCCTGGATTTCACGACGTGAGGCGACAGGTTGTGTTCTACAGGCCGGGCGGTTCGGCCTCCCGCCGGTAGGGTGGGGCCTTGATCGTCAGCCGCTTGCACCGCCGGGCATCCAGCAGGCGCGACGAGAGCCTCGGATCGGCAATCTCTACCCACGCTGTAATGACAGTTGGCATCTTGGCGCTGAAGCGATAGTTGAATATCTGGTAGAGCTTCTCGCGCGCCCAGGGCGTGGCACTTTCTACGCCGAGATCGTCCAGCACGAGTAGCGATGCTTTGCGTATCTCGGACAGCCGCTTGTCGTAGGAAACAGGACTGTCAGGGGCGTACGTGGCGCGCAGGTGATCCAGCAGGTCGGGCACGGTGATGAACAGAACGGTCTCGCCCAGGTCGTGGCGAACGTTGGCGATAGCCGCCGCCAGGTGCGTCTTGCCGACACCGTGAGGGCCAACCAGTGCCAGCCAGCCATCTGGTTCCTGTGCGTACCGGGCAGTCTCGTCGAAAACGCGGACCAGATTCTCGTGATCCTCTGCCTTCAACTCCTGCTCCCGCATTTCGAAATTGTCGAAGCGCAAATCCCTGTACAGCGCCAGGCTGGAAAGCTCGGAACCATCTCCAAGGCCCGATCCTCGATAGTCACGAGCCGTGATGGAGACGACAACCGACGGCAGGTCGGGGTCCGACAGCCGCGAACGCAGCCGCCGTTCCAGGTCCTCCAATTCGTGATTCGTCGTGACGACCGTCGCCAGTCCGGCGTTATAGCGATGGTTGAAAATCTGGTAGAGCTTCTCCATCGCCCAATTGGTGGGACTCTCCACGCCCAGGTCGTCAAGGACCAGCAGGGGCGTGTTGCGGACCTGCTCAAAGCGGGAGTTGTAAGTCTCGTCGAGTTCGGAGCGGTACGTGGCGCGCAGGTGGTCCAGCAGGTCGGGGACGCTGACGAAGACAGCCTCGTAGCCCAACTCCAGCCGCCGGTTGGCGATAGCCGCCGCCAAGTGGGTCTTGCCCGCCCCGTATCCACCGCGCAGCACCAGCCAGCCGTGAGGGTCCTCCGCGTAGGCCAACACGGTCTCGAAGGCATTCCGCAGATTCGTGCGCTCGACCTCGTTGAGGCCAATGCCGTCCGGGTTGAACGTGTCCATGCGCTTTTCGGCCAGCGTCTCTAACCCGCCCAATTGGCGCAGCCGCGTCAGGCGCGCCTCATACTCATGACCCTGGCGGCATTCACAGGCGAACAATCTTCCAGAATCCGGGTGATTATCGGGTAGATCGTACCTCACGTAGCCCAGCCCCCCGCATACCGGGCAGGCCGGGTCGCCAATGCCGCGCGCCTGGGTGGAATAGCTCATCTCGGTATCAGAGGTAATCCGCGAATTCTTCCTCGATGAAGCGCCGCCACTCTCCCGCATAATCTCCTCGAGGCTTTTCACCTTGCTTGCCCTCCCTTTGCCAGCGTTCCAGAATGGCCCCCACGTACGCCAGACTGCGTTTGTTCTGCTGGACGGCGATGTCTATCGCTTCTTGCACCCACGCCTCAGCGTAAGATTCTTCCATGTCGCGCAGCTTTTCGGCGATGAGTGGGGTCAGCGCCCCGATGTTTTGCTCGTAGAGCGAGAAGATGTTGGGCCGCTCGATGCTCAGGTCGAAGGGCACGTGGGGATCGTCGCCGGGGTGCCACTCGCCGCGTTCGATGCCCTCGACCACCGCGCGCCCCTTGGCCGAGTTGACGAAGTACAGATCGACTCCGTTGTCCTCCCCATTCACCGTCACGTGCAGCAGCGTGCCGCGCGCGGTGGCCCGCTCCAGTGCATCGGCCAGGACGCGCGCCGCTTTCTCAGGCCGCTTTGCCAGCCCGGCCATGAATACCTCGTCGGCCTCAATCTCGGCCCGCTGCACGAAGCGCACGTCGCCCTGTTTCTGATAGAGCCGCCAGAAACAGTACAGCGTCACTTTCAACTCAGCCACGTGGTCGATGGCGGGGAGCAACTCGCTGAAGAACAGATTTGGAATCCGTGTGGCCCGCACTTTGCCCGACGGGAACCCGCTAAAACCCTTCACTGCCTCACGCTTTCACCAGCCAGCGACTATTCAGAGACCGCAGCCGGGGCTTCCGTGCTCACTCGGACTGTTTTCGCATTCTTGAACTGTGCAAGTTCTTTCTCGAAATACAACTCGAACACCCCTGTCGGCCCATTGCGGTGCTTGGCGATGTTCACCTCGGCCATATTCGGTTTCTCAGTAGTTTCCGGATTGTAATACTCGTCGCGGTAGATAAACATCACCACGTCCGCGTCTTGCTCAATCGAACCCGACTCGCGCAAATCCGACAGCATGGGCCGCTTGTCCTGGCGCTGCTCTACCGCCCGGCTGAGCTGCGCCGCCGCCAGCACCGGCACGTTCAGGTCGCGCGCCAGCCCCTTCAGCGCGCGGGAGATGTACGAGATTTCTTGCACGCGATTGTCCGACCGGTAGCCGCTGGTCAGCAATTGGAGGTAATCGACCACCAGCAGATCCAACCCAAGCTCCAGGTCCAGGCGGCGCGCCTTGGCACGGAGTTCGTGCGTGCTGATGAGGGGCGTATCGTCCAGGTGAACCGGCAGTTTGCTCAGCGCCTCTGTGGCGGCGACAAACGCCTGCCAATCCCTGTCGTCCAGCCTGCCCTCCCGGAAGCGCTGCGAGGGGATGCCCGTATCCCCAGAGATGAAGCGCTGAACGACCTGCTCGTTGGACATCTCCAGGCTGAACAGCGCCACTCTCTGTCGTTTTCGCGCAGCGTTCAGGACGATGGACAGCAGCAGCGAGGTCTTGCCGATACCCGGCCTGCCCGCCACGATGAGCAAGTCGGACTTCTGCATGCCGCTCAACTTGTTGTCGAGGTCGATGAAGTCGGTGGGCACGCCCATCAACTCGTCGCGGTGGCTGGCAATGTGGTCCACACGGTCAAAGTAGTCGCTGACCACGTCCTTGATCGGCACCAGGTCCCGGTCCAGGCGGCGCTCGGTGACCTCGAAGACTGCCCGCTCGGCCCGATCTACCACGTCGTCAATTTCGAGTTCCTGGTTGTGGGCGGCCTGCACGACCTGGCTGGCCGCCTGGATGAGCCGCCGTCGCATGGCGGCGCGCTCCACGATGCGGCCATAGCCCTCGGCGTGGAGCGCGGTGGGGGTGTTATTGATGAGATTCAGGATGTAAGCCGCGCCGCCGGTTTCCTCCAGGCGACCTGATGCTTCCAACTCGCTGACCACAGTGGTCAGGTCGATGGGGTCGCGCCGGTTGTGCAGCGCCAGGATGCTTTCCCAAATCCAGGCGTGGCGAACGACGTAGAAATCGTCCGCCTTGAGAAATGCCGCGACTTCGAGCAGCGCTTCGGAGTTGAGGAGAACCGAACCCAGCACCGCCTCTTCGGCTTCGATGCTGTGCGGGGCCTGACCGGCCAGCGTTCCACCAGACTGTTGGGCCATGCGGCGACTTCCAATCCATCCAATACCTGGGTCAAACAAGCCCCGCCTGCGTCAGATTGACCGCATCACCGGGGCTAACCAACACAACACGCTCAACGCACCACACTCACCGCGCCGCGCGGTGCCTGGGCCATCAAACGGGCACGCTAACTATCCTCGTCGGCGATGTCATCCAAATCCAGGGTGTCCAGAAAGTCTTTGAAGACGTCCAACTTCTCATCGCCCCCGTCGACTTTCTCGTCTGTCTCGGATTCCACTTCCTCTTCGGGGCGGATGGCGGCTTTGTCCATAACCGACTCGGCCACGAAGATGGGCGTGCGCACGCGGACGGCCAGGGCGATCGCATCGCTGGGCCGGGAGTCCACTTCGATCTGCTTGCCGTTGACGTTGAGCACGATGCGGGCAAAAAACACGTCGTCTCGCAAATCGCTGACCATGATGTGGGCCACGTCCGCGTTCATCTCGTCGATGACCGACTTGAGCAGGTCGTGCGTCAGCGGGCGAGGGACCTCCACCTCTTGCAGCTCAACGGTGATAGCGTCTGCCTCGCATGGCCCGATCCAGATCGGCAAATAGCGATCACTTTCGGTATCTTTGAGTATCACGATGCGTTGCTGCGACATCAGGCTGACACGGACGCTATCGATTGTCACCCTAACCATGCTCATGCTTCCCACCCCCGGGCTGCTCGTCGAGAGGAGCGGCCACGTCGAATATGTTGTGACGATGTTTTCGTTCTCGGTGCTTGGTGAGCGCATTATACCATATGCGCTTAGCAGTACAACTAAGACGCGCCTGGACATTCCGAGCAGTAGCGCGCTCGCCGGGCAGCCCCTATACTAACGCTGGGGACGATGGCAGGTCTTCGGGGCAGGCATGAACAGCGCACGCAAATTCTTTCCCTTTCTAATCCTGGTGGCGGCGGTGGCAGTGGCTCTGGGCGGCGTGGCGCTGGCCCGGCACGTGCGCCCCGGCGCGCTCACCTTCAGCCAGACCGGCCACACCGTCCGCGAACCGTTTCTCGCTGCCTACCACGATCTGGGCGGCTCGGCGCTGCTGGGCTACCCCATCAGCGAGGGCTACACAGACGGGCGCGGCGTGCGCGTCCAGTATTTCCAAAACGCCCGCCTGGAACAGACATCCGACGGCATCGAGCTAGGCGCGCTGGGTATTGAGCTGGGTCTGGCTCGTCCCGTGCAGGAGTCCGACGATTCTGACGACGGATTCGTTTTGCAAGCAGACTTCACCCTCGATCCGGCCTTCGAGGATTTCTACAGCGATCAGGGCGGCGAGGAGGCTTTTGGCGTGCCCATCAGCCCGCCGCGCACCGAGGATGGGCTGCTCTTGCAGGATTTCGAGCGCGTCCGGCTGGTTCGCGACCCGGCGCTCCCGAAAGGGCAGCAGGTGCGCCTGGGCGAGTTGGGCACTATCGCGCTGGCGGTCTTTCCGCCCGCCGACCCGGCGCTGGCATCCACACCCGCTGCTCTGGCAGCGCCGCCTCCCGCCATCAGCGCCAGTCTGTCGGTGGCACAACCCACGCTCCAGAGCGAAGCGGTGCAAACCATCCATCTGCGCGTGGTCACGCGCGAGGATCAGGCTCCCGTCGCCGATACGGCAGCGCTGGTGGTGTTGACCTACGAGGATGGTGTGGCCCAGGTGGCCATGCCGCCCACCGGCGAAAACGGGATTTCCAGTGTCACGGTTCAGGCCCCGCCTGCGCGACCCGGCACGCCAGTGATGGTCGAGGCCCACGTCGTGTGGGGCGACACCGTTGCCAGCGCCTCCACGATTTACTTGCACTGGTGGTGATCTCGCATAGAAAAAGCGCCCATGCGGGGCGCTTCTGAAAGCGATGCCGGTGCTGAAAGCCTGAACTATCCCTCGTCATTCCACTCAGGCTCTTCCTCATCTTCCCAGGTGATAATCCAGATACAGACACCTGCCACCAGCACGGTAGCAATAATGAGCGCCGCCCATTGGCCGGGCAGCAGGCCCACGTCACGCGCCTCGATCACCAGCAGCACCACCATGCCGACAGCCAGCACAAACCAGGCCGCCAGACGCGGGTGCGCCTCGACCCAGCGGACCAAGGGTCCGGAAAGCTGGCCCGCACGCAGGCTTTCTAGCGTCCGTTCGAAAAAGGCAGTCATACTTCCTCGCTAAATCGGTTTGAGCACCCGGTCTTCGCGCAAGCGCTTGGTGAGCATACGCGTGTCGGGGGGTTGCAACGCGCTGGCCGCTTCGCGCCAGACCTGCACCTTGACGTCTTCGACGTTGCCCGCCTCATAACCAGCATCGATGAAATGCTGGACGGTGTCACCTGGCAGGTCGTTGGCGACGAACAGGAACGAGACTTCGCTTTGCAGTTGCGCGGAGGCGTCCTCGATGTGATCGATCAATCCGGCGACGATCCGCGTGGGCGGCACGCCAGAGCGCAGGTAGAACTCGTCCACCGTGGTAATCAGGTTTTCGACCTGCCAGCCCGCCAGCCCCACCACCATGCCGGTGCTGGTCGCCAGGAAGTACGCTTTCTGTCCAAAGGCCATCAGCACATCGGTGCTTGTCAGGACTTTGCCATCCTTGCGCATCTCGTTGATGAAGTCCGCAATCTTCTGAGCGTCGCCGGGGCCGCCGCGCTCGATAGCCAGGTCGTCCAGCGAGATGTCCGCCGGGGCCACCGCCACAGCGGGCGCGGCAGGCTCCTCAGGCACCTCGACGGCGACCTCTTCCTCCGGCTCCTCTTCGACGCCGGTGATGGCCGCCCACTCTTCCTGAACCCGGGCCCACGGTTGCTCGAAAGAGCCGGTGTTCCTGATGACCACGTCCGCGCGGGCGATCTTGTCGCTCTGCGGCCCCTGGGCCGCCATGCGCTGGCTGGCCTCGACCGCGCTCAGGCCCTTCTTCGTGACCAGGCGATCCAGCTGCAGGTCCTCCGGCGCGTCCACCACCCACACGGCGTCGCACTCGTCGGCCAGCCCCGACTCGAACAGCTTGATGGCCTCGATGACCACCACCTTCTGTGTGGCCCGGCCCACCAGCGTGTGGATCGCGCCGCGCACGATGGGGTGCACGATGGCTTCCAGTTTGGCCAGCGCTTCGGGGTCGGCAAAGACCACCTTCCCCAGCGACTGGCGGTTGATCTCGCCCGCCTCGTTGAGAATCCAGTTGCCGAAAGTTTCGAGGACAGGTTGGTAGGCGGGGGCCCGCTTCGACATCGCCTGCGCCGTCAGGCCATCCGCGTCGATGCCAAACGCCCCCAGGTGTTCCAGCATCTTGCGCACCAGGCTCTTGCCGGTCGAGATGTTGCCGGTCAGGCCGATCACATATTTGTCAGGCCAGCGACTCACGGGCGTCCCCCCGAAATGGTGATAAGTTTGACCACAATGCGAGTATTCTAGCTTTTCGCCAATGTCGCGTCAAGCGTACCCGCGTCCTGCCGTCCTACTTCGTCCTTGATGCTCGCTTCCATCTCTCCGTAACTCATTCTTTTCACCTCGGCGGCGGCGTCTCCGTGGGAGTGGGTGTCACCCGCGTATTTGGCTGGCCGTACGCCGTCATATCCCACACGATGGCCGAGCCATCACGCGACGCCGAGGCCAGCAGCGAGCCGTCCGGGCTGAAGGCCAGGTCCTGCACATCGCCGTTGTGGTCTTTTAGGGTGGCGACCACCTCCTCGGCCTCTGTGTCCCACAGCGCGATTTCAGAATGCACACCGACCGCGAGCAGCCTCCCATCCGGCGAGTAAGCGAGGGCATACGGGATGCCGTCCACCTCGACGGCTTGCAGCACCCGGTCGCGCCCAATGTCCCAGATCAGCGTGCCCGAAGAGAAGCCCGTCGCAATGGTGCTCCCGTCGGGGCTGTAGGCCACGCTCTCGGCGAGATCCCATCCAGGCTCGCCATCGTACACGCACACCATCTCGCCGTCGTGCGTATCCCACACGATGACCAGTGAGTCATTCCCCATCGCGACCGCGAGTTCGCTGCCATCCGGGCTGAAGGCCAGACCGGCAGCCCTTGCCAGTACTTCCTCGGTCCCGGAGTCCAGGATGAAATCCTCTTCCGCATACGACCCAGACAGGGTCGTCAGGTCCCACAAGCTTACTATTGGTTCAAGAGCGCCACCGGCGGCGATGTACCTGCCATCGGGGCTGTACGCCAGCGCGTCGGTGATGCCCTGTCGCGTCAGCGTGGTTTCGATCCACAAGTCGGTGTCCCACAACAGGACCGACCCATTGAAAAGGCCCGTCGCCAGGACGTCTTCGCCGGGGCTGAACCTCGCACTTAACACACCCATGTCTATCGCATCAAACGGCAGGGTGTCGATCTGCGGGGAGCCGACACGCCACAGCGCAATGCCAGTCGTCACGTTGGTAACCGCCAGCGTGCTTCCATCCCGGCTGAAGGAGACCAAGTTGACACCCCACAGGTGCCCGTCCAGCGTGCGCAGCACGTCACCCGTCGCCGGGTCGATCATCGCCACGACGTCCCTTTCATACTGCGCCAGGACGTTGCCGTCGGGGCTGAAAACCATGCCGTCGCCGTAGCCAATGCCTGTTGTATGTCCCTGGTACAGTTTCGCGCCGGTCGTCAGGTCCCATGCCACTTTCTCGCTGCTGTAGCCCGGCGCCGCCACCAGGGTCGTCCCGTCCGGGCTGATGGCCAGCTGCGTGATGCTTTTCTCAGCCGGATGCGCCAGCGTTTGCACCCGCTCGGCCGTGGCGGCGTCCCACACAGCAATCGTGCCGTTCTCCTTACCGGCGGCCACCAGCGATCCGTCCGGGCTGAAGACCAGGCTCGTCACGGGGATGTCGCTGCCATCCAGCGTGTTGACCTCCTCGGAATCCGCGTCCCACAGATCGACAATTCCCTCGTATTCGCAGGCCACCAGGCTGCCGTCCGGGCTGAAGGCGAAGTTTGTGATCTCCTCGCAAAGATCCCAGGCGTCGCCGGTCGCGACCTCCACCACCAGCAGCGGTTCCTCGTACAGCACCGCCGCAAAGGCGCTGTTGTCCGGGCCGATCAGCGTGCCCGGCCAGGTCGACGGGAAATCGTTGCGGCGCACCAATTCGCCCGTCCGTGTGTCCCATACCTGGACCAGAGCGTTGGGCATGCCGTCCTCATCGTACGTACTGGTGGTCATCAGCGACAGGGTCTGCCCATCCGCGCTGAAGGCAATGTCCGTCGGTCTCGCCTTGGTGGGCTGCGCCCACACCAGTTCGAGTGTATCCGCCCGGTACACGAACACGCCGATCTTGCTCAACACGGCCAGCAACTGGCCGTCCGGCGAGAAATCCACCTGTAGGATCTCGCCCCGTCCCAGCCGGGCCACCGCGCCTTCTGGTGCAGGCGCGTCGTAGGACGGCGGGACGACGGTCGGCACGGGTGTCGGTTCGGGGGTTGGCGTGTCAGCTTCGGGCGTCTCCACAGGCGCGGTTTCGGCCTCCGCTTCGCCCTCTCCTACGGCGATCGGTTCGCGGTCCGCCGCCCCGACCGGCGTTTGGGGCGTGGTCTTCGGCGGGGGCGGCGGCTCCAGTTCGTCGCTAGGCGATTGGCTTGCGGGCAGCAGTCCGCTCACGCAGGCCAACCCCAAAAAGGCCACAACGGCCACCAGCATGGCGGCCCGACGGAGATTGTACTGTTTGCGCATGGTCTGTTCCTTTCGTGCGCCCTCACTGGTAGGCCGAGATGTCCCAGACGACGACGGAGCCATCCGACGACGCGGAAGCGAGCAGCGTGCCGTCCGGGCTGATGGTGAGGTCCTCCAGGTAGCCGTTGTGCCCCTCAAGCGAGGCGATAATCTCGTCTGCGGCCACGTCCCACAGTGAGACTCGTGACCCGTGACCGATCGCAACCAGAGAACCGTCGGGCGTGAAAGCCACGGAAAATGGGATACTCTCCTGGTCGTAGATTTGCAGCGGTTCGTTGGTGTCCATATCCCAGATGACCGTACCGGCCCAGAAGCCCGCGGCCAGTAGACTGCCGTCGGGACTGTAGGCCACGCTCTCCACGAGATTGGAGTTTCCTTCCCATGGGGCGGCGCGCAGCCGCTGGCCGGTGAAGGGGTCCCAGATGATGGCCTTCTGTTCGTGGTCCGAGGCGACGGCCAGTTCGCTGCCGTCCGGGCTGAAGGCCAGGTCTGACACCCCGAGCAATTCATTGTCACTGTCAGGCGTCAAAACGAAGGCTTCGGGTATCGTCGCGTCCAGGTCGCCATCCAGATGCCAGACGTTCACCGATGGGTACAGCCAGCCGCCGGCGGCCACCATGGACCCATCCGGGCTGAACGCAATCTGGTCTGGCAGGACGTCGTTCTGGGCCGTCAGCCTGCTGACTATCTCCCAAGTGCGGGTATCCCAGAGATAAACGTCGCCGCTCCAGGAACCCGTGGCGAGAAACTCTCCATTCGGGCTGAAGGTCGCGCAGTCTTGCTCCTGCCCGTCGTCGTCCTCGAACGAGTGCACCTCAGATTGCCCGGAATCTACGTCCCAGAGCAGGATGCCGCCTAGCGGCGAGATGGTAACGGCCAGCGTGGAGCCATCCGGGCTGAACGAGACCCGCCTTGCCCCGTACAGGTGGCTGTCGAGCGTGTGCAGCGTCTCGCCGGTGGTGGGGTCCAGTATGTTGATTCCGTATTGGGTCGGGTACACAAGCATGCTGCCATCCGGGCTGAAGACCGCGCCCTTCGCATAGCCGAGACGCACACCTGCGTCGACCAGACGCTCGCCCGTGGCAAGATCCCAGGCGGCTAGTGAGTCAGTGGATCCAAGATAAGCAGCCAGGCTGGCGTCACCAGCGCCAAAGGCCAGGTGCTCGATTTCGGCCTCCTCCGGGTGGGCAAAGAGGTGCACCTGTTCTTCGGTCGCCGTCTCCCACACCGAGATTGTGCCATTCTCCGTGCCAGCTGCCAGCAGCGACCCATCGTGGCTGAAGGCCAGGTCAGTCACAACGGTATCGCCCGCATCCAGCGTCGTGATGCGCTCCCCGCTGGCTACGTCCCACAGGTCCACGTCCTCTTCTTCTTCGTACGCGCTGGCCACCAGGCTGCCGTCCGGGCTGAACGCAAATTCCGCGACCGGGTCATCGCCGATCTCATGGGCTTCACCGGTCGCGATGTCCACTATCTGGAGCGGTTCCGCGTACAGGTCCAGCGCAAAGGCGCTGCTATCCGGGCCGATCAGCGTGCCCGGCGAGATCGACGGGAAGGCGTTGCTGCGCACCAGTTCGCCGGTCTGCGCGTCTCGCGCCTGGACTAGGCTGTCCACCTCGTACTCCTCGTCGCCCCTCGTACTGGTCATCAGTGTCAGCGTCCGCCCATCCGAGTTGAAAGCGACGTCCGTGGGCTTTAGCTCGGTGTCTTGCGCCCACAGCAGTTCGAAGGTGTCCGCACGGTAGACGAACACGCCGACCTCGCTCAACACGGCCAGCAACTGGCCGTCTGGCGAGAACGCTGCCTTCATAGCCCGGCCCCGTCCCAGCCGGGCCACTGCGCCCTCTGGCGCAGGCGCGTCGTAGGACGGCGGGACGACGGTCGGTACGGGTGTCGGTTCGGGGGTTGGCCCCTCGGCTTCGAGCGTCTCCGCAGGCGCGGTTTCGGCCTCCGCTTCGCCCTCTCCTACGGCGATCGGCTCGCGGTCCGCCGCCCCGACCGGCGTCTGTGGCGTGGTCTTCGGCGGGGGCGGCGGCTCCAGTTCGTCGCTGGGCGATTGGCTTGCGGGCAGCAGCCCGCTCACACAGGCCAACCCCAAGAAGGCCGCCATGGCCACCAGCATGGCGGCCCGTCTCAAAGATGTTTGTCTCGACATGATGTACTCTCCCGGCCAGAGTTGGATGGTTTCCCCCTCGTAGGGGAAAACCGCGCAGTGATTGAGTGCTCAGTGGAGGTTTGAATCAGACAGCCCCCACGCACGCATGCATGCCAATACAGTCGCTAACGAGTCTGTTCTCTCTTCTCCTGGACAATTTTGATTGCTTCCGCCAGCGCTGCGGACACACCGTCTCGTGACTGGGCTTCGTCTGGCGTCGTGTACGCTATATAGAACCCAGCGTTGAGTACGCTACCTATAGCTGACATGCTATAGAGCGTGGAAGGAACATGTTCCGTCTGTTCGTACGTGGCGAAAGCTGACGAGCATGCCGCAGGGTCCTCCACATTGTCGGCAAGACACTCTGTGATTCTAGTGTAGTCCTCTGTGCAGGCATCGTCTCCCGAAAAGCACATCTCGGCTACGGCGAATTGCTGGGCCTGGGCATCCGTCTCATAAACATGAATCTCGACGAGGAAACCCGTTAGCGTGTCGACATTGGCCTCCTCATCCCTGTAGCCGGGCCCTTGGAAATGGCAACTGACTACCCAGCTGTTGCTTTTCTCCACGTGGTAAGCACTGTGCAATCCTGCTTCATAGTCGGGCGCAATGGACGCGAACCTGCCGCAAAGGCTATCCAGTTCGCTTTTCGGGAACCACGCGGCGATGTCGTAAGTTGCGCTGCTGGTATCCTCAGGTTCGGCCTCCTCCTCGGCAGGCTGGTCCGGGCCTTCCCCATCCTCACCTCCAACCTCATCGTATTCCGCGTCGGTCGGCTCCTCGAATTCGTATCCTTCGTCCTCAGACGTCTCGCCTTCGGCGGTCTCACCCTCGGTCGTCTCGCCTTCAGTCTTCTTGTCTTCGGGCTTCTTGTCTTCAGGCTCTTCTTTCTTCGCCAGGATGCCCTCTTCTTCAAGAAACTTGCGCAGGGATACCGTCGCTCCATCACGCTGCCGGACAAACCACGTTCTGGCCACCTTCTGCAGTTCGGCCCCAAGCTCCGGCCCAAACTTGCGCACCAGGGCCTGGTTGACGGGTTGTGCGATTTTCGCATCGAACCGGCTGTTCAGTCGTGCCAGGCGGTCGGGCAGTATCTTCTTCACCCGGTCTCTAACGTATTGCCTGGCAAACAGTCTGATGGCGCGTCCAGGGCGCCGGAAGACGGTCTGCGCCAGGCCTACTGCTTCTCTGAACTGCCCCCTGATCGTGCGACCGAGCTTCTGCAGCAACGTCCGGTTCCTGAGGCCGCGCCGCTCTTCCGCCTGCGCCTCATACAACTCAGACAGTGCGTCGGCTGCGATTCGTGCCTGGCCTGCCCGCTTCTGAAAAGTTGGCCGCCAGGGGTGGTCTTTTGGCAAATCCTCTGTGTAATCTTCCAGCAGGATCGCCCACTCCTCGTACTCTTTCACGTAAGACCCGTACAGCGTGTCTTCTTCCGAGAAGTCTCGCAGGTCCCACATGTACGCGTGGCTCATCTCCAGGATCGCCAAGGCTTCCACAAAAGTGGCGGCCGCATCCACATCCTCTTCCTCGACCTCGTCCTGTGCTGCGACGCCCGACGACGGCAAGACTGCCAGCAGCAGGATGAGCAGCAGGGCCGCTAAGCGGCTTTTTGCAGTTTGGGTATTCATATCGGACTCCTGGCTACTGCGCGAAGGCGACCGTTTCGACGTAAATCAGGTGATTGTCCTTCATACCAAAGGCGAGCTGATCGCCGTAGTAGAGCTCGCCGCCCTCGACCAGGTCGTCTTCCAGCGGCACGACGACGTATTCTTCAAGCTGCGTGACGGACAACACGTTGTCAAGCGGCATGTAGGCGGCGAAGTCCTTCGGTTGGTACGGCGCGGGGAAGATTTCCGCTTCCCAGTCACAGGGAAGTTCTGCCGTGTCCTGCAGCGCGCCGTCGACGAAGGTGTACTCCTGGCAGGCCCAGGTGTACGTCCACGTTTCGACGCGTGTCTCGTAGAACTCGACGGTCGGCAGGTCCTCGCCGTAGAACAGGATGACGAACTGGTCGGGCGGCGCGCCGTGTTCGTCCAGGACGGCCTGCTGGTCGTCGCTGTAGGCCACGCCATAGGGCTGGTAATCGACCGGCTCATCCAGTGTTACCAGCTTGGGACTGAGGTTGTACTCGTTGATGCCAAGCACCGTCAGGATGGCGGTCACGGCGCAGCACGCACCCAACACCAGCACCAGCAGCCCGGCTGACAGGCCGAGCAGCCGCTTGCGTTTGGGAGGTTTGCCGTTTGCCGTTTCCTGAGGAGGGACACCATCTGGGGGGGAATCGGTCACGCGAGGTCTCCGTTCGTGTGATGCGAGTCAACAAACATGCATGAATGGACACGAATCCCGGAGGGTGACGCGCTACTGCGGAGGGCTGCAATGCGCTGCAGTGGGGACGTTTGGAATAATTATAAGTTCTCCTTTTTACAAAGTCCAGCGTGGCAAGGGATTCGCCGCGCGTCCTGCCGCCCTGGCGTGTCGGGATCAGGGAATCTGGATCAGTTCTTCCCTTTCCTTCCCAACCCCGACGTACTTGACCGGTACTCCTGCTCCCTCCTCGACAAATTGCACGTATTGGCGGGCTTCCTGAGGCAGGTCGGAGAACTTTCGGATGGACGAAATATCATCTTGCCACCCTGGGAGTTCCTGGTATACAGCTTCACATCTTTCCAACATCTCAGAGTTGGCGGGATAATCCTCGATTGTCTTCCCATCTACTCTGTAGGCCACACACACCCTGAGAGGATCGACAGTGCTCAGGATGTCGAGCTTTGTGAGCGCCAGAGCCCCCAACCGATTCACCATCGCAGCATAGCGCACCGGCAGCAAATCCAGCCACCCGCAGCGGCGCGGGCGTCCTGTGGTGGTCCCATACTCATTCCCACGATCACGAATCACTGTAGCGAGTTCCTCTTCTTCGCCACCGTACTCAGCGACAAACGGTCCCTCACCCACGCGGGTGCTGTACGCTTTGCACACGCCCACGGCGAATAATTCTCGCGGCCAGAATCCGGTCCCTGTGGGAATTCCGCCCACCGTTGTATTTGAGCTCGTGACGTACGGGTAGTCTCCATGAGTATTATCCAGGAGTGCCGCCTGCGCCCCTTCGAACAAGATGCTCTTGGCATCCCGTTCGGAATGCGACAAGAACCGCGCCCCGTCCACGATCTCCAGTCCACGCTCCTGTAGCCTGTCAAAGACGCCCAGGTAGTCGCTTACCACCTTCTCCGCATCCAGCGCCTCGTCCACGCAAAACTCGTTCCACACGCCTGCCGATAGCCCGAAATGGTCAATCGCTGCGCGGATGAGATGTCGATTCCACTCACACTCCTCTCTGACACGGTCGCCAAAGTGCTGGGGAGAGAGTGCGTCCATTACCCGAATCCCACGGCGGTCTTTTTCGTCGGCGTAGCAGGGTCCGATTCCGCGTTTTGTCGTTCCAACCATCCCGCCTGTGATGCTGTCACGCACGATATGCCACGGCATGATAAGGTGGGCCTTGGTGCTCAGCAGCAGCCGCGCCGTCGCTTTCACTCGCCCTCGCAAACCCGAAAGCTCCTCCTCCAACTTCAGCGGATCGACGACCACGCCATCCGCGATGAGACAGGCTTTGTCAGGCTGGAGTATCCCCGAGGGAATCAAATGCAAGGCGAATATATCGGGCTTCTCTTCCCCCTCTCTACGTACCACCACAGTATGGCCCGCATTGGTTCCCCCCTGGAATCGGACCACGATGTCAAAATCAGGGCTGAGCGCATCAACGATCTTGCCCTTGCCCTCATCCCCCCACTGCGTTCCCACGATAGCGCCGTGCTGCACCATAACCTGTACCCTCCTCTAGGCCAGCTTTGAGACCCGCTCTTTCAGGGCGGGCAAATAGTCTGCCACCAACGCTTCCGCCAGTCCTGTGTAATCAAACACACTGAGTGATGCCAGTTCGCGTCCAACTTGGCCGGACAAACCCTGCCCCTCAAGCCATCCGGCAAAATCCGCTTCGTCAAAGCGTCTGCCGCGAAAGAACAATTTCGCGGCCTCGTAGGCATCTTCGCGTCCCTCTCGCCGCAAAACCACCTGGACAGCCTCGGCCAACACCTCGGGATGAGCGCCGAGATCGTCCCTCATGACCTCTTCAGCCAATTCCAGCCGCATCAAACCTTTGGTCAGACTCACGAGGCTCAAATACAGGTGCCCGTAGGCCGTACCGAAACTGCGGCGAACCGTACTGTCTGAGAGATCGCGCTGCAGTCGGCTGTGAGAGAACTTCTCGACGAAAAACGAGAACTGGGCCGCCGCGAATTGCGCGTTGCCCTCCGCGTTCTCCAACCGTATCGGGTTCACTTTCTGCGGCAGGGTAGAAGACCCCACTTCATTCTCGACCACCAGTTGTTGGAAGTACCCCAGCGACACGTACGCCCACAGGTCTTGCGCCAGCGAACTGACCTTCAAACTCAACCGGAACAGCAACCCAAACAGTCGAACCCAACTGGTGGATGGGAGAATCTGCGTGGTCACGGGCTCCGGCTCCAGCCCGAATGACTCCACAAATCGTCTCGATTCTCGAAGCCAGTCAACGTCTGGCAACGCGACCTGGTGAGCAGCCAACGTGCCCACCGCCCCCGTCATCTTGCCACGGTACCCGAAGTCCCTCAGTTCCTCAAAGAGTTCCTGAAGCTGAAGGGCAAAGACCAGCAACTCTTTCCCCATCGTCGTCGGCGCTGCGAGTTGCCCGTGAGTCCTGCCGGGCATCACTGCGTTCGCCCCACCCTCGATCAGTTCCAAGAGTTGCTCCTGCAGCTTCCTCGCCTGCGCCAGAATCACCGCTCCTCCATCGCGCAGCTGGAGTGTCTGCGCGAGGTTGTTGACGTCCTCGCTGGTGAGGCCGAAGTGGACCCAGGGCACGTACGCGTCGAGACCCACCTGCTTCAACCTCTGGCGCAGGTAGTTCTCGACGGATTTGACGTCGTGGCGCGTCTTTTCCTCTTCCTGCTGGATATCGGCAAAGGCATCGGTATCGAACCGTGCGTAAACGTCCCGGAGTTTCCGTTGCTGCTCTGAGGATAGCGGCGGCAGTCCCACCTGAGGCAGAGCCGAGAGTAACAGCAGGTACTCGACCTCGACCTGGACCCTCCGCTGCACCAGCCCTGGTTCGTCGAAAATCTTGGCTAATGGCGCTACGATGGCTTTGTAACGCCCGTCGAGAGGACTCAGGCTCACAGCACGTCCTGTCTCAGCCCGGTTTACCCAACTACCTGTCGAAAGCCTCGAAACTAACGAGCGGCTCAACAGGCCCATTGTAGGCCAAACTTGCCCCCCGTCAACACCCGCCCGCGACGTCCAGATTCCCACACCTTCCACCGCCACCACGACACAAAGAACCGCCCAACCAATTGGTTGAGCGGTTCGCCTCTTCAGGTAGCCTTGACCGGACCTGTTCCGAACCACGCCCATTAGGGTCTGTCGCTCGAAGATCCGCCACGAGTTCGGTTAAGTATCCGAAGGGCGAGTGAAGCTCGTGGTCTGCTTGTCCTCGTCGCTGACTCGCAGGTAGGTGGCCCATCCAGAAGCTCGCATATTGCTCAAGACAGAAGACTCCTATGGCAGCAATACGACATTTCAACTCTCTTCCATGTTCAGGGCTACGTCAAGTGCCATGAGGGTGATCTAATCTTTCATGCTTGTTGCATCCACTGAGGCGTGGTCGGACTGATGTGCGGAAAGCCCGTTGCGGAAGTGTCGCGTGAACATCTCAACCTCGGCCTGGGTGAGAACGGACAGCAGCAGTCTACCCACCTCAAGAATACGTCTCACCCCATCGACGGTAATCCTCTGTTCGCCAGTTGTCGTCTTTTCGATCTCTGAAACCAAACAATGCACCTCTGCAAGAGCTTAGAACGCACGTTCCAATCATAAGGTGCATATCGCGGGGAATCAATAGTCCCGCGGCCAAACGACGAATTTCTGTACTACAAGTTTTTGTAGCTGGGCGTGAGTGATTTACAGGCAAGTATTATGTCGTTGTCCGGCTTCACTAGGGCGAGGATGGGGCCTCTCGTGTGTCCGCGTGGATGCTGCGCTGGGGTGGCAGCCATCCTGGCCCTGTGTTGGGGCTGAGTTCTGACGGCGAGGCTAAGGCCTGAGTGGACATGTAACACATACAGAAGCCTGAGATCTCAGGAACTGGTGGCATGGCGTGGTCGGTGGAGGTCCGAGTGTAACACAGACCGGAGGTTGAGATCTCAGCGCTGGGTCGCACGAAGTGGTCCCTCCCTATATCTTGCTCCACTGCGCCAGCAACAAACGTTGCGGTGGCGGCGCAGCCGCCAGGCGCGTGGAGGAACGCGTGCTCAAGGCACGCGCTGGACACCGAGGCGCTCTCTTGCACGCACGGTGTGTAAAGACTACGATTGGTTCGACGATGGAGCGCACATCGTAGAACTATGGCGGGAGCGACGGGCTTCGCCCGCTTGTCGCCACAATGTTACTCTACTCCCTCCTCTCAGAGCGTGGTGGAAGGGAGAGCATTTCAGTTAGCTATGTATTTATGTGCACACTCGATGGGATAGATGCTAGCTTGCACAATTGGAACAACGCTAATCCCCTTTGCGCAGCTCAAAACTGAGCGACAGCGAGTTAATGCAGTATCGGAGTCCAGTAGGCCTTGGCCCGTCCTCGAAGACGTGGCCCAAGTGCGCGCCACATCGTTTGCACAGGACCTCGGTGCGGACCATCCCGTGACTCAGGTCTGTCTTCCGTTCGACAGTGTCCTCGTCGACGATGTCCCAGAAGCTCGGCCAGCCTGTGCCCGACTCGAACTTGGTGTCGGATGAGAAAAGGGGTGCGTCACAGGCGACGCAAGTGTACGTACCATCCTCTTTGTGGTTGAGATACTGGCCGGTAAAGGGACGCTCAGTGCCCTTCTGACGGACGATTCTATACTGCTCCGGGGTAAGCTTTTCCATCCAATACGACTCAGGTTTGTTCTTATAGTCCTCGGTCACCGTGTGCCTCCTACCACCACTTGGTAGTTCAAACAAGAGCGCGATACGCTGCGCCCTTAAGATGTGTAGAGGTGAAACTCGCTTTGATCAGGCCAGAGGGGATTGTGGAGCCTGGCCGCCTTTGGCCGGGGCATAGTAGGGGTTTGTCCCGCTGGCGTGGTCCGTCGTGTCGACGACCGCCTTGATCTGCGGCACAGCTTGCATGATCATCACCTCGATGCCCTGCTTAAGCGTCACATTCACCATGCCGCAGCCGACGCACCCGCCGCCCAATTGGATATAGGCCACGTCGTCCTTTACGTCGAGCAGGGTCACGAAGCCGCCGTGTTGAGCCAGTCCAGGGTTGAGATGTTGCGTGATAACGTCCTGCACCGACTGGGACAGCGGATCATCCCACGAGAAGAGCGGGTTGGGGTTGTCAATCTTGAAGCCGTCCGCGTGGGGCATGAAGTCGATGGTCGCGCCAGCGAGGTCTTCAGCGCTGTCCGCGTCGATGAGCATGCGCAGGTCACCGAATTCCTGCGTGATGGCTTCGGCGGGCGCTTCGTCCTCTTTCACCAACCGCAGAAGGTACTGGAAACCCTGCGGGCCGCGCCCGGCAATCGCCAACCACACCGCGTACCCATCTTCCTCTTGGCCGCCAACCAGTTCCAGCAGTTGGTCTTTGGCTGCGTCAGAAATGCTGATATTGGAGTCCATTGTGCTCACCAATAAGATTGAATTCGTATACTTATGTCTATTGTGTCGCAACCTGCCGAAAGCAGCAACTTGCAGGCGTTGGAAAAGCACCTAATCATCGAGCTGGATGACAAACCGCAAGCGTTGATGCGCCGCGCGCAGTGCCACCTCAACCGCCTCCTACGGCAATCCCGCCCAGCCAACCCGCCAGCGATGACTTTCCAAAGGCATGGTAGGCAATTGCGCCGACAATTGGTGGTTCACCCTCACCGCTGTCAACCGGCAAAACACCATAAAGATCGCCACCTTCACACATGTCGTGGACGTGCAATGTTAGCTCTTTGTGTCATGTTCACTCCTAAGAGTGCCAGAAGCAATCATCGAGCCGATTGACAACAGCGAGGCTAGATTCGCACGGCTATGGGAAACGTGGCAAGGTAAGAGCGACGGGCACCCGCCACCTTTACCCGGTGGCATGCCTCTTGATCGCCCTCCCTATGAACCGCATCTTTTCAGCTGTCGGAAAGCGACTGAGGGTTGTCTTCATGACGCCTCTGGTCAGCATAGTCCTCTTGGAGTAGTCAATATTGACATCCACCAGGACCGGCTGTCCTCGTCCCGACACTTCAACTGCCTCGCCAATGGCGGCGTCAATCTGGCTGTCATCCTTCATCGCAACGAAATGGGCTCCTGTAGCAATCGCCACCCCTTCCACGTCCAGATTGCCGAGGACGGTGCAGGTCTTGCGCTTGAGTGGCACCTGCTGGAAACGCGCGATCTGCCCCAGTTCGCCATCGTGGAAGACGAACACCATCACCCCAGCATCGTACGTCGAGGCCGTAAGCAATTCCAGTCCGGTCATCAAGAAGGCGCCATCGCCGACAATAGCCGCGACCTGCTTGGTTGAATTGCCGAGTTTGGCGCCGATAGAGGCGGGCACCGCATAGCCCATACAGTTGAAATCGGTGGGTGATATGAAATGGCGTGGGCGACGAACTGGAAACAACTCCACCGCGAGGAAGGTATGCTTCCCATCGTCTAACACGATGATCGCGTCGTCATCCAACTGCTCTCTCAGTGAGCCAAAGAAGTAACCCGGCGACACCACATCGTCTTTGCGGGCGCTGCGCCATTCACCGATATAGGCTTCTTTTGCCGTCTGGATGAGGTCAGTCAGAGCTTCGCCCTGGCGCGGGCTGCTCCAGCCACGCGCTTCCACCTCGCGTACCAGGTGGGTCAGCACCTCACAGGCATCACCTTCAATGGTGACCGTGGCCGGATAGTTCTTGTTGAACACCGCCGGGTTGATGTCGATGTGAATGAGCGTCTCAGGCACGGGCAGACCATAACTACCGGTTCCCAACTCCCCGAAGCGCGCGCCAACTGCCAGCAGGCAGTCACAAGCGGCAAAGGCTTGCTGGCTTGCCGGGACTGACGACGGTCCAAAGCCAAAGCCTGTGTGGAAGGGGTGTCCGGCGGAAAACGCGCTCAGGCCCTGCAACGTGGTGGATACGGGCGCGACCAACAACTCGGCCAGCCGGGCCGTCTGGGACGCGGCGTCAACCGCGCCCCAGCCAACGAAAACACCCGGGTGTTCAGCCTGTGTCAGCAGGTCAACCGCTCGCCTGATGGCGTCTGGCGAGAAGTTGCTGGCGGGGGCGCTGGGAACGTAAGGCGGCAGGGCATCCACCACGCCGCGAAACATCTGTACCTCGACCGGTACCTCGACGAAGACCGGCCCCGGCTCGCCGCGCGTCGCCGTCTCGTAGGCTTCGTACAGGGTGGGAATGATCGCCGTGTGGCTGTCGGCCAGATGGTAAGCTTTGACGATACCATCCAGCACGCGTCCCTGGTCTATCTGGTGCAACTGGTAGTGGCGGCCAGTGTCGCGACGCGTTCCGCCGGAGATGACCAGCATAGGGATACCGGCCAGAAAAGCCTCCCCGATGCCGCTCAGGGCGTGGGTCATCCCGGCTGCCGGGACGATGACCAAGGTGCCGATACTATCGCCGGTGCGCGAGAGGGCGTCGGCCATGAACGCCCCACCCCCTTCATGCGTCACCAGCACGGGCGTTATCTGTGCCGACTCGTTAAGCTGGTCGTAGATCTCGGTGTTGTGCACGCCGGGAATGCCGAAAGTGTAGCGCACGCCAAGCTGCTCAAGCGCATGGCGAACCAAAAAAGCGCCTGTCTTCTTCATGGTTTCTTTCCTCTCTCAGCCCGTCGCGATAGCCTGTCCGGCGATGCGCCCGGTGAGGATGCACGTTCCCAGGAACGTGCCTTCCAAGGCCCGCAGGCCATGAACACCACCGCCGCCGAAGCCTGCCGCCTCGCCCACGGCGTAAAGACCGGGGATGGTCGTCTGGTCTGGCTTCAACACCCGGCATTTCAGATCAGTCTGGATGCCGCCAAGACTCTTGCGCGCCACGATGAACTCCCGGATAGCTATCAAGGGCCGGGCGTTTGGGTCGTCGATAGGCTGGAACTTGCACACGCGCACCCGGTCGCCGCGATACTGGCGCAGGTGGGCGATCCGACGAATCTGTTCGTCGTTATGAAACTTCTTGCCACGCCTGATGTTGTCGTCGTAGCGGGCAACGGTCTCGCGGAGCACCTGCCGTTCAACCACATCGGCACCGTTGAGGGCATTCATCCGCTCGACGAGTTCGTCCAGGGAATCCGCGACCACGACATCGGCGCTGTGTTCCATCAAGTGCCTGACCAGTTGGGGATTGCTAATCAGTATGGCCCTCAGGAAGCCAATCGGTCGCTTCTCGCGAATGTCATCGTTGAACTCAGCGCCGGAAACCGCGAGTTCCTTGACTGCGATCTTCCAGTTCATAATCTGCCAGGAGTATTGCTCGTCAAGTTTGCAGACCCGCTCGACCATATAGCGGGTGTCGTAGCCATAGACCAGCGGGACCGGGCCAATCCGCTGCCCATGACAGTCCACCCACAGCGCCGATCGAGGCGGCACAATGCTCAACCCGTGATTAGGACGTTTGGGCGACGGATGGGGAATTCCCGCGGCGTAGTGCCATTGCTTCTCCAGGTGAGTCAGGTTCCCATCCAGACGTGCCACGGCATCGTGCAGTTCCCCAGTGGCAAAGTGGTGTGACCCGTTCAGAATGATTTCCGGGGGCTTACCCCATGGCTCGTACCAGTTATTCTTGATACGCTCGATTGACCCGCAGATGCCGCCAGTCGCTACCACCACAGCCTCGCCGCTGGCGGTGAACGGCCCACCTGTATTCTCGTTAATGCCACTCACTCCGGTCACAACGCCGCCAGAAACCTTGATGTCGGTGACACGGTGGCCGAAGTAAAGCTGCGCGTTGGCTGAGTTCCGGTGCTGGCGCAGGTGGTGAACCAGCGCTTCAATCAGGCCGTGCCCCGTACCCCACACCATGTGGAAGCGCGGCACCGAGTTCCCCGGGCGGAACAGGCCGCGCTCCGCCCAGTGAACCACCGGGAAGAAGCGCACCGACCGCTTGCTCAACCAGCGATACACGTCGGCGCGGCACCGGTTGACATATTCCTCCGCCCATTGGCGGGGCAACCCGCCATCACAGTCCAGCTCACCGTAGGATAGCCAGTCGCGCAGTGCCAGTTGGGGACTGTCTTTGATGCCCATCAACCGCTGCTGGGGCGAATTGACGATAAAGATGCCTCCGAAGGATTCTTTGGCCAAGCCGCCGAAGTTCTCCGGCCTGTCGCGGTCCAGGATGATGACTTTGCGATTGTGATCCAGTAATTCTAAGGCTGTGACGATTCCGGCGATCCCACCACCGACAATGACGACATCTGCTTGATAGGTGTTCTCGTTCATCTGCCTGCCCCTTCTGCAACTCACTACACGCTATCGAACGAAACGCATCACGGCACGGTCACGTCTGCAGGAATAGACCAACCCCATACTCTCCCTAGCGCAAGAAGGTCATCAGGGCCTCAGTCATTGCTTGAGGGGCGTCCTCCTGGGGGAAATGCCCTCCCTGCGGGATTTCGTACACGTCCGCATGAGGGAACACATCTTTGAACCACACCAGTTCGTGGCGTCCAAAGTACTCGTCAGGGTGGCCCCACAGCAGCAGGATGGGAATGCGCAACGTCCTCATGGCCGCCTCTGCCGGCCCCATGACTCCCGCGTAGCCCTCCAATCGCTCCAGCGCAAGGATCGTCCGGCGCGTACCAATGGCCTTCAGAGCGCGCCTATAATGGTCACGAACGCTCCGAGAGCGGGCCGCGCGCATCATGAGCGGCAGGCCCCAACTGAAGAGATTGAGTCTGACCACCAGCAAATCGGCGATGCCGGGCGCTGTGAACCCCCTCCAATAGAGGGGTGGTTGAAAGTCACTGCGCAGCGTTGTGTTAACCAACACCAATTGCTGCACTTCATCGAGTCGATCCGCCACCGCAGCAGCGCCGATTGGGCCTCCCCAATCGTGCAGAAGCAGCCGGTACGAGTCGAGGCGGAGGTGCTCCAGGAAGCCGTGCAGCACCTCCGCCTGCAGCCGGAACGGCGCTCCCTTCTCGGGTTTGTCTGATTGGCCAAAGCCCGGCAAATCAGGCGCGATGACCCGGAAGCGGGAGCACAGGGCCGCGATTTGGTATCGGAAGGAAAACGACGAGAGTGGGCTGCCGTGTACCAGGACAACCGGCGAACCCTGGCCCACGTCCACGTAGTGCACGCGGAATCCATCCAGCTCGACCTGGAATTGGGCAAAACTATCGTAGTCCGGTGCTTGCCTCATCATCTCGCTCCATCATACCTGCCTGTTCAGTACACTCAATCCTGGGTGATTGCCTCTCGCTCGATGGTTGGGGCGGCAACGGACTCTGGATCTGCCGGGAGGAAAACGCGCACGAGTATGATGCCTGTGCCCTTGTTCCCGCACTCCAACGTGTTCTGCGCGTTGCCGGGCCCTTGTTGGATAATGGCTTCGAAGTGGCCGTCGTCGTCAATCTCGATGGTCGCGTCATTCAGATGCCCGCCCGGGATGCGTTGGAAGCGGTTGTCGTAGATGCCGATCATCCAGTACACAGCATCGGGGGCCTCCCCAGATATCCGGGTAACGGTGTTCCGGCAATCGTAGCGCGCTGCGAAATAGACCGCGTCCCGGCTACCCGCCGCGCCGGAGCCTGTCTCACGCGTGAAGTGGTCCAGAGAGAGGGCCTTCCTGGCTGCAGCACTCGCGGCGGCGGGGACCGCAACGTGATACACCAGCAAGCCGATGACCACGCCAAGGATCAGCGCCACGGCAAGACGTGATAGAATCCACCTCATCACTCTCATGACATCACCCCCTCCACCAGCAAGACATCGTTCTGCCAGACTTCAGGTAACAACACCGGTTCGCCAATCTCTTGCAGAGTTATCCGTATTTCGATGACAGCCTGCCCCACGTCCTCGGTGACTGGAATATGGTTGTCGACGCCAGGCAGGGGGTCTTGCGAGATGGCGATACGATACCTGCCATCGTCCCCCAATTCGACGTTCTTGACGTTGATAGAGGCATTCTCCTCCCTTCCCCCGTAGTAGGTCACGCTCCAGTAGCGAGCGTGGGGAGGGAGACCTTCCAGGATGACCGGACCGTCATCCAATCGGACGCGTACAATCCAGTACTGAGTATCCTGGTGGATCCATGGCCAGCGGGCGTTGTCCGGCCAGTTGGCCAGCTTGGCCCGGTCTCGAAAAGCCTCAATCCAGTGCGGGTCGCGGCCCCAACTTGTGAAGTAGACAGCGGAATAGGCGGCGACAAATAGGACGATGAGTCCCAGCAGAACCAGCGCGCCCTGCAACAGGGCAGTCAGCCATGCCTTCCGTTTGCTTGCATTCATAGCCTTGTCCCCCATCACTCAGGTTTAGAGCAGTTTCTCGTAGGCACGGTAGGTTTTGTAGACTCTCGCGCCGAGCATCTGAGCGCTGCGCATCATCATGTCGTTGTTCTCAAGAATCCAGGACATCTCGGCGTCGACGTAGCCCTTGCGCAGCCCAGCCTTAATGGTCTCCAGGTACAACAGGGCGTCCACGCCGGTGCCCCGATACCCGTCGAGAACGCCCAGCGCAAACAAGCGGACCCGTGTCAACCGGCGGCGAACCTTCCAGTGCCACATCAGGCGCAGCAGGGCCAGGATTTCCGGTTCGTCGGGGCGCGGATGGGCCAACCGAAGCGGCTGATTAATGTCGGGCAGCGGCACGCTGAAGGCGACCGGCTCGCCGTCAACTTCGACAAAGAAGCTCACGTCGGGATCGATGATGCGCTTGAGATTCTGGGCGAACTTGTCAAATTCTTCGTCACGCAGAGGTACAAAGCCCCAGTTCTTCTCCCAGGCACTGTTGTAGATCTTCTTAATCCGTGCCACCTCGTTGTCCAGGTCGCGCAGGTTTACGTTCCGGACCACGAAATTGCGGCGCTGGCGGAGCCGGTCCATGACACGTGTAAGCCTGACCAAAATGTTGTCAGGTTGGCCATCCCTGTAGCTTTCCACATCGACGTGGAAAGCGAACATGTCCATCTCTTTGCTGTATCCCGCGCTCTCGACGAAATCTCGGTAGTAGGGGTGGGCATAGGTCGTGAAAATCATCGGGGGGCTGTCGAAGCCCTCCACCAGCAGTCCGAATTCGCTGTTTGTCGAGAAGGTGGCTGGGCCGCGTATGGCCTCCACCCCATGCTCTCGGCACCAGGCCTCGGCAGCCTCTAGCAGCGCATGCGCTGCTGCACGGTCCTCCAGCACCTCGAAGCTGCCGAAGAAGCCAATGTTCTCCTGGTGAAACTCGTTGTGGGCATGATTGACGAAGGCAGAGATAGTCCCAACTGGCACGTCGTCGCGCCAGGCCACGAAGTAGTCGATGGTGACGTGGTGCAACTCGACGTTCTTCTGGCGATCGAAGTTCCCTCTGTGCGTGGAGAAGAGCGGCGGCACCCAATAGGGGTTGTCCCTGTAGCACATCCAGGGGAAGCACAGGAATGCCTTCATGTCGGCTTCGTTCTCCACCATGCGAACCTCAACACGTTTGTCGGACATTGGTATTACCTCTGCACAACTATTTCGCGGGGAAGAGAATCGCTTCGGCCATTTGCCGGATCGATTTGTGGTCTAGCTTGCCCGTTCCCAGCATGGGCAGATCGTCCACCTGAAGGAAACTATCAACTGGTGGGACATAGATGTACGACAGCCCCTCATCCAGCAGCGCCTGGCGAAGGTCTTCGGGCGTCTGCTCGGTTGGCGTGTGAACTACAACCAGACGCTCTCCTGTCTTTTCGTCTGGCACGGCGGTTACACTGGCCTTCTGACCCTCGTCCTCACCCACACCAATGATCTGGTTGAGCGCTGTTTCAATCCCATCGAGCGGCACCATCTCCCCCATGATCTTGGCAAAGCGGCTTTCGCGGCCCACAATCGTGATGAACCCATCTTCGTCAAGGAGCACCACGTCGCCTGTTCGGTACCAACCGTTCTGTATCACCTCTGCCGTCTTATCTTCGCGGCCAAGGTACCCCTTCATCACGTTCGGCCCCTTAACCCAGAGCATGCCTTGCTGACTAGGGCCGAGTTCTTCGCTGCTCGCCAGAGCCGTAACTTTGGCCCTCACACCCGGCACCGGTCGACCGACGGTTCCTTCTTTCAAGTCAAGATCGCTCTTGGACCGGCTGGGCGGGATGTTGGACGAGACGAGGGGTGACGTTTCTGTGCAGCCGTAGCCCTCCACTGGCCGGACACCGAACTTCTCTTCAAATGCGCCGGTCAACTGGCGGGGCAGTCTCTCGGCGCCCACCAGGATGGCTTCCAGCGTAGCGAAGTTGGCTCTCGTGCAGCGCCTCAGGTAAGCGCGCAGAAAAGAAGGTGTGGCAAGCAGGATAGTGCCACCGCTCATTTCGCACAGCTTCCCCACCTGCCTGCTTTGCAGCGGGTTGAAATGGTAGGCGCCACCAATGTCCAGCATCATCACCGTCCACATGGAAAGGGTGTACCCGAATGAGTGGAAGAAGGGCAGAACGCCGACCAACACGTCATCAGAATTCAACTGGATGACGTCGTCAGCCGCTTGGACGTTCGAAGCGATGTTCGTCTGAGTCAGCATCGCACCCTTGGGTGTCCCGGTCGAACCGGAGGTGAAGATAACCGCCAGCACGTCGTCAAAAGCAATCGTGTGCAGGCCCAGATGTCGTTCCAGAATCCAGGCCGGGGATACGTAGGCCTGAAAGGCGGACACCAGCTTATCTACCCAGGTAACGCTGTGGCCAAGGTCTTCCAGATACACCATCTCGGCATCCAGCTCGACACCCATTTGCTCAACGACTCTGCGGCTGGTCAGCACGACCTTTATGCCGCACTGAGCGATGCACGAGTTCATCACCTCTTCCGCGAGCGTGTAATTAAGGTTGACGGCGATACGTTTCGCAAGCGATACCGCCGTATTCGTCACCACACCTCCCAGCGACGGAGGCAGCAATATGCCGACGTACTCCTCGTCGGCGTCAAGCACGTGCCTAAGCAACAGCCGCCGCAACACCAGCGTGCGCGCGAGGAGATTGCCGCCGGATAGCCGGGCACCGGTCGTATCCACCACCTTTGACCGGAACCGACGCTGTTTGCAACGGCGCACAAACGCGCGAACGGGTATGGGTGTTCTGTACGCTCTCGTCTCCATCTCCAACACCCCCTTTGGTCAGTCGGTGGCGGTATAAGAACTCGCCTCTATCGTGGCATACCAACGTCTACCAGCGTGTGTCGAAGCGTTTTCCAGCGTGTTCCGGCCGGTTGTTTGATACAGTTGCAGATGCTACCAGCGTGCAAACACAAGCGGCTGGACCGTCAGGCCTCCGCACCGGTTGAGGAGGACGACTATTCCTATGCCGCAGGCTGTGGACGAGGCTGACTGCTGTGCTGGCCTATCAGCCTTTCACTGTGCGGACGTGAGAGTCCGACACAGGGCAATGTCTTTCCCTGACCGGTGGCAGTACAGTGTCAAGAGAGGAAGAATCGAGAGTCTGACTAGGGCGGAGAAAAGGAGAAGCGAGTTCCCGGCCTGAAAGATGACGCCCAGATCACCTGACCTCAGTATTAGTCACTGAGCACTTCTTGTCAAGAGGCCAGTAGCCCACGTATCATGTCGGAGGCGATTGAGTCGGATGGGGCTGTCGCAGAATGCTCACAAGAAGTGAGGGTAAGTCCGACTCTCAGTTCTTGTCTTGCCGTGCATCTGTCCGCGTCTTGAATCGCATGGTGAGCAACCATGCAAACAATTGATCCCAGTTAGAGGCTGCAGCCTGCGTGCGCCTGGCGGCGAGCACGAATTCTTCCGGGAATGGGGTTTCCTGTGCAGCTCGTAGGATAGCTGCGACTTTCTCGGGAGCATGATCGTGATTCGTCTGCAAATCACGTGCTGTCGCGGCGTTTGCCTCAATATTGTGATGCTGCACGAGCATGATCGCATCATGCAGTTCACGCTCGGTGGGCTTGAGCGTCACGACATACCTGTCGGCGTACCAATCAATGTCCTCGTGGTTACGCAACAGAATTCGACTACCGATTGCGATGATGGCGGGCCAGGACACAGTATCATCAACGTAGGCAAGTAGAGCGGAGTCATGCAATCCTTGAGTCTTGATGAACTGCTCTGCCCGCCTCCTCTGATGCTGTGGGAGTAGTTGGATCAGCAGGTGGGCAAACAGGTAATCGGCAAGACCGTTTACACGCTCAACCACATATGCTGTCATTGTGACCTGGGTGGCGCGCGGAGCATCCGCCTCGACACTATCTATGAAGTCGCGAGCACGCTTCTCTACCTCGCTCATGCAAATTGGATAGTCGCCGGTCTCAACATAGGAGCGCAGGGTCTCTGCAATGCGGATGTTAGTCTTGGCATTGATCAAGTAGGTGACAATCTTGCCAAGCCAATAGGTCTGAGGGCGTGAGAGCTGCGACAGGATCGAGTCTTCTCTTGCCCGCATGGGGGAGATCACTGAACTACCTCCACTTCAGACGAATAGTATTCAGCGCCAACCACTGTGAATCGCGCTTCCCGCGCCACTCCTTGCGACTGCATAGAGAGTTGGATCGAACATCATCAGAAGGCCTCGCTCGTCTTTCCGCTGACCCGGATGCCGCCGAGACCAAGCCGGCGTAGTTGCAACACGAATCACCCGTCCTCAAGAATCCACCCGGGCTGTGCGGAACTTCTTCACCATCTGGGTTCCGATAGGAAGCAGCAACGCAGCGTTCAGACGCCATAGCCACCAGATTAAGCGCGCGTAGAATGGGAACACGATGATTCCCTTATTGGCCGCAACCCCTTTCAGAATCTTTCTTGCGGCGCGCGCGGGTGAGATCGGTTTGAGAGGGATGTTGCCGGTCAGGTCTTCACGCCTGGCATTGATTACCGTCAACGCTTCGAGGCCGTTTGTTTGCACGAACGAAGGACACACCACGCTGACCTTGACGCCGAGTTCAGCAGCTTCGATGCGGAGTGAATTGGACAGCCCTACAACCGCGTGTTTGGTGGTCGCATAGGCGGTGTTCGTGGGGAGTCCGGTCAGACCTGCCAGCGATGCGGTGTTGACGATGTGACCAAATCCCTGCTTGACCATGTACGCATAGGCGATACACGTGCCGTGTACCACCCCCCACAGGTTGGTATCGACAATGCGCTGCCAGTGCACAAGATCCAGGTCGCGTACCTCGCCTCCCACGTTTGTTCCGGCATTGTTAAACATGTAGTCGAGACGGCCGAATCGGGCAGTTGTCGTTTCTATCAGCGAGCGGATTTCCCCGGCATTGCGCACGTCCACCTGCGCCGCCTGCGCGCACCCCCCTGCTTCGTTGATCGACGACGCGACTTGCTGTGCGCCATCCTCGTTGATGTCAACAATGATCACAATGGTTCCACGGCGGGCCAGTTCCTCACAAAGGGCACGCCCAATCCCCGAACCACCGCCGGTGACGATTGCGACCTTCCCCTCATAAGCGTTCATCGTAATCCTCTCCCCAAATCCAGGCTCATTGATCTCTGTCGAGGCCTGGCCTAGACGCCAAATTCGGGCGCAGAGATCGGCACATTCCTGTCAGTGTCGCCCTGGCTGAGCAGTAGCTGAGCCAGAATCAAATCTCGCAGCCAGACTGGCAGGGCTTCCATAATCAGTTGAACCCTCGCCATCTCGCCAACGACATAGCGGGCTTTTGGACGACTGGCGGTGAGGGCATGCGTGACGGCCTCCGCCACTCTTATAGAGGGAATTGCTCTCTCACTGGTGTTGCGGACAACTTCGTCAAGGCGCAGCAGCATCTCTCCGTAGAGAATCCCCGCCTTGGCAGGAAATCGCGCCTTCATGGCACGATTCTCGGCGACGCTCTTGTCCCAGATTGCCGTCTTGGTTGCGCCTGGCTCAACGATGGCGACGTGCATGCCCCACGGGCGCAGTTCCAGCCGTAAGGCATCAGCCAGCGCCTCCAGCGCAAACTTCGAAGCAGAGTAAGGTCCGAACAGAGGAAGTGAGCAAAATCCACTGACCGAGCCCATCAGTACCACTCGACCTTGCGCATGCCTGAGCATCGGCAGAAAGCTTTGCGTAACGGCAATCTGCCCAATCACATTGACCTCCAACTGTCTGCGCAACTGGCTGATGGGCACAAACTCAAGCGGTCCGACCACTGCAATCCCAGCGTTGTTCACAAGGCCGTCCAGTCCTGCCTCGCCAGTTTCCTCATACACCTGCTGGGCAGCCGCGGCTATGGCCTCTGGATGAGTCACGTCAATGAAGACCGGTGTCACGTTTCCTTGCCCCTCACTTCGCAGCGCATCAACGTCCACCGCTGCGCGAATCCCGGCGAAGACATGCCATCCCTGGGCCGCCAGGGCCAAAGCGCAGGTTCTCCCTATTCCGGTTGAGGCACCCGTGATGACCACGGACCTCTGGTGGTCATCCATGCTCGTTCTCCGTGTTTCGTCTGGTAGAAAGTCCATGTTTCCTCTTCAATCAGCGACTTCACTTGTCGTCAGTCTACGAAGTCCCCGTTGGAAGCTGTCTTTCTGACCGTTTCTCAGCGTGTTTTCACCTGTGATATACTGACCGTAACGGTTGCATTCACACGCTGGCACGGCTCCAGGCGTCGTGATTGGGGGGAAAGGGCACCGTAGATGCTGGAAGTCCGTCTCCTTGGGCAGTTCGGGGTCCGTTTGAATGGCGAAAGCATCGAGATGCCGTCTCGTCCGGCACAATCCCTATTTGCTTACCTAATCTTGAATCCAGGAGTGGTCCACAGACGGGAGATGCTGGCCGGAATGCTATGGCCGGACTCAACCGAGACGAACGCGCGCGGCTATCTGCGCCACGCACTCTGGCACCTGCGGCAGGCCATCGGCGACAGCTATCTGAGCGTCGACAATATCTCCATCGCCTTTAACGCGGAAGATGCGGATTTCGGACTGGACGTCTCGTTGGTTGACCAGGAATTTGCCCCCGGAGTGTCGTTGGAAACGCTGGTCGATAGCATATCGCAGTACGGTGGTGATCTCTTGCCGGGTTTTTACGATGACTGGGTCACCCTGGAACGAGAGCGGGTCCAGGCCGTGTTCGAACGCAATATGGATTTGTTGCTAGTGATACTGGTCGAACAGCAGCGATGGCGGGAAGTCCTCAAGTGGGGCGAACACTGGATCGCCCTGGGAAGAGCGCCGGAACCAGCCTACCGGGCGATCATGGAGGCATATTGTGCTCTGGGGAACCATTCCGGTGTCGCCGCTATCTACAAGCGGTGCGAGAAGGCGCTGCGGGACGACCTGGACATAGAGCCTTCAGAATTGACTCAGGCCACTTACCAGCGGCTTCTGGAGAGAAGCGTAACGCCCGGCACTTTTCCGGGACCCGTACAACCTGGTGTCGACTCCTTCCCTCCAACGCGGTCCAATCTCCCGGCCCAGGCCACACCGTTCGTGGGACGGCGTGAGGAATTGAGTAAAGTCGGAGAGCTGCTTCGGGAGCCAACTTGTAGGCTGCTGACGCTGGTCGGACCGGGAGGCATCGGCAAGACACGTTTGGCACTTCAGGCGGCGGAGCAACACGACGGGTACGAGCACGGACGTTGGTTCGTTCCTCTTTCTGGTGTCAACTCGCCGACACTGCTGGCACCCGCCATCGCGGAGGCCCTGAGACTCTCGTTCTACGGACGAGAAGACCCGACGGCTCAATTACTGAACTTCCTGACGAACAGGGAGCTGCTCATCATCCTGGATAGCTTTGAGCACTTGCTAGCTGGCGTAGGGCTGGTTGCAGATATCCTACAAGCAGCTCCCCGGATCACCATACTCACTACTTCTCGAGAGCGACTGAACCTTCAGGGTGAATGGCTGTATCAGGTAGATGGGATGGCCTTTCCTGAGGGCCACTGGGTTGACGACGCGGAAAGCTACGACGCGATATCGCTCTTCATCCAGAGTGCCTGTCGTCTTGACCCACACTTCTCAATTAGGGATGACGACAGACCGCACATCCAACAGATCTGCAGAATGGTGGAAGGGATGCCGCTGGCTATCGAACTTGCAGCTGCTTGGGTCAGAAATCTTTCCTGCTGTGAGATCACTGAAGAGATCTCGCAGAACCTAGATTTCCTATCGGTGTCACTGCGCGACATGCCCGCGAGGCATCAAAGCTTGCGAGCTGTGTTCGACCATTCGTGGAGTCTGCTAACCGGTGAAGAACAACAGGCCTTCAGGAGACTGTCCGTCTTCCGCAGTGGCTTCTCCAGGGAAGCGGCCCAAGAGGTGGCCGGTGCCAGACTTCTCACGCTATCCGCGCTGGTCGACAAATCGTTTCTCCGCTGGACACCCCAGGGTCGCTATGAAGTCCATGGGGCGCTTCGGCAATACGGTGCGGAAAAACTCAATGAGTCGTCGGCCGAGCGAGAAGCGGCAGCCGACCTCCACGCCCGGTATTTCGCTGCCTTCCTTAGCCACAAGCGCGACCACCTGACGGGGGACAGGTATCAAGAAACCCTGGAAGAAATCGACAATGCCATCGACGATTGCCGGGCGGCCTGGCACTGGGCCATCGAAAGGAGAAGCATCAGCGAGCTTGACAGCACTCTTGAGAGCTTATTCGCATATTACGTCTCGCGCGGCTGGTTCCAGGAGGGTGAGTCAGCGATTCGCGGCGCTGTGGAGTGGCTAAGACACCTTGAGAAGCACCAGGTATCCGAAAAGGAAATGCTGCTTTGCGGCAGATGCCTGGCCCGCCTTGGCTACCTTCGAGCCAGCCTGGGACATTACGATGAAGCCGAGAGTCTGCTTCAGGAGGCCCTGAGCATAGCGCAAGACATTGACGCCAAATACGAAATCGCTTTCGCGCTGGATGCCCTGGGAAGCCTGGCTTGGGATCAGGGAGACTATTTCGGCTCGAAGAAACTCCACCAGGAAAGCCTCGCCATCCGAAGAGAGATTCGAGACAATAAGGGGAGAGCGGTCTCACTGGATCATCTTGGCGTGACCCACATGATGCTCGGCTCGTTTCAAGAGGCAGAAGCGTCCCTGCAGGAAAGTGTCGCGATTGCCAGAGAATTGGGCGATCAGATGGGAATAGCCAGTCCTCTCGGCAATCTGGGCTGGGTGGCCTACATACAGCGCGATTACGAAGCGGCCAGAGAACTTCTTGAGGAAAGCGTGGCCATTTCCGAGAGGTACGGCCACCGGAGGGCGATGGCCCTCTATAGCACCGGGCTGAGTCTGGCTATGAGCGCCCTGGGTGACCATGTACGTGCGATAGAGCTGGCACGAGCGAGTTTGTCAACTGCCAGGGAGATTGGTGAGCCACTGGCCATTGCCCTTGCTCTGGGTGGCCTGGGGGAGGCGCTACGTGCTGAGGGGCGGACTCAGCAGGCACACGGAGTCCTGTGCGAGGGTTTCAAGACCGCATCAGAGTTCGATCTGGTTCCTATGTTGTTGCTCCTACTGATTGCCTGGGCTTCTGTACTGGCGCAGCAGGGAGATGACCTCCAGGCTGTGCGTGTCCTGGCAATGATTATACACGACGCCAAAGGGCTCGGGGGCTTCCAAGAAGTTGCTGAGTACCGGATAGCCCAGATGGAGTCTCGGGTGGCACCAGAGAAATGGGCCATTACGCGGGAAGAAGGGCAAGCCATGGACCTTCAAGAATATGTCGCCGACGTCATTGAGGATATATGTAGGTAACTTGATGGGACCGAATTCCTGTTCCACTATGGGCCACCCCCTCGAAGAGAGCGTTAGAATCGGGATAGACTTGAGCGATATAAGGAAAGACCACGGGAAAGAACTTCGTGGACCAAGTATGCTCGGCTATAGGTCTTGCGGATGACAACGACTGTGTGACCGAACTCCATAGGGCCAAGGATCATCGACTGGGCGAATGCTGTGGCCACGCCGGTTGGGAAACGAGCTTCGTGGCTGGACTCAGAGCCTAGCTCTTTGGCTGTATTTCAACAGCCGTCTGATCTGCTTTGAGAAAGTGGTTTGCGAAAGCTAAACGGTCTTACACCTGATGGACTACCCAAACTGCCCAAGGAGCTGATCGAGCTGGGCCCCGAATTCTTCCTCGACCTCATTGGCGTTCAACGCGGAACGTTCCTGGGTATCCGTTACTTGAAGCCCGGCCAGCGTCTCCTTGACTGCCTGGCGCACGATGGACGCCATGCTCAACTCCATCTGATGCATCCTCAGGCCATCCCGCAGCAACGCCCGGATGGCCTCACTGCGCCCACCCACGGACCAGGATTCCAGCCAGGCGATCAGGTCGTCATCGCGGCCAGGGTGTAGCCGGGCGTGCACGTAGTGCTGCATCATGCCCCTCCTTTCTCCCTCTCGTAGTGTGTCACAGGGGTGACACAGCTTCCAGCTCCAGGTGTGTCACCCCCGTGACACAAAGCCTCCTAGCGCCAGCGGCGCAGGCCGTAGCGCAGGAAGCCGGTCGCGTTGGCCATGGCCGCGTCAGGGGCGTAGATGGCCTGGGCGAAGTACGGCTCCAGCCAACGCTGCAGGGCCAATGCCCCACCGCCCGCCAGCACGATGGCCGAGAGAGCGCCGATGTTCCACAGCGTGCGGGCACGTGCCTCGACCGATTGGGCGATGGTGCTCAGGTGGTCGCCCGCCAGCCCGTTGAGGTGGACCGTCTGGCCGTCGATGACCAGCCAGCCGCGTCGGATGGCCACCTCGAGCTGGTGGGTCTCGTAGCTGACGCGGTGCTCGTCAAGCAGCACCTTGCGCAACATCTCCAGCGCGGTGCTGACGCCCACTTCCAGCGACCCCGATCCGGTCTCGATGTACTCCAGGCCGTCGATCAGGATCAGGTCGGTGGTGAACTGTCCAACGTCGAGGACAGCAACCCGACCTTGCGCCAGGTGGGCGACATCGGCCATCAGCCTGCCACGCTCGTCTAACAGAATCGAGAGCAGTGCGCCGAAGGGCTGGGGCACGACCAGCACGTCTTCCACGTCAACCACCACGCTGTAACCATCGGTCTGGGCCAGGTGCTGGCCGCGCAGGTGGTCGGCCAGCTGGTCGGCGTCGCGGTAGTAGTCCACCGGCAAACCGGTCACGACCCTGGCCCGGACGTAGTCCACACCATGCAGCAGCCTTGCAAAGGCCGCATCGGCCAGGTGGGTCATGATCGGGTCGGTAACCCGGTTCCGGTCACGGGGGCTGCGCACCACGCCTGGGCGGCCCTGGCGGGCAGCTAACTCGCCGATGAACAGGTCGCCATCGGTAGTGTCGTACAACGTCAACCCATTGGGCTGCACCGGTGCCCCCACGTCAGCCTGAAAGCGGATGAATTCGGCTGGGGCGACCAGCGAGGGGAAGCAGGTACTCTTCCCATTCTCGCAGAATGCCTTGACGTAGGGTAGGAATATGGCGAGTTGCCGCACCTCAATGGGTCGGTACTTTTCCATAGACCCCCCTCCGAACCGGACGTGATACTTTCGCATCATCCGGCTCTCCAGAACTGATATGCATCTTATTGGGAGTTGGTCTACCAGCGTGGATGGCCTGATGACAACGGCGACACACGACCAGTGTCTTACGTCGCAGAGCTATCATGCGCTGCATCCATACCGGCTTGTCTTTCCGTCCCGGTCTGTTCAGGTCAGCCAACTTGCGGATATGGTGAACCTCGATGTTCTCGTGGGAGCCACAGAGCTCACACGTATCCGTTTGCATCCTCCTGATCAGGTCGGTGCGGCGGTCAAACATATCCGGAAAACGTCTATTGTTCACCGGCTCACTGCCCGGTCGTACGACCCTGAGTGGTACCGCGCCCCAGTAGATGGTGCGTGTCCCTTTCGAGGTTGGAACTTCGACTTGAAGCACTTTGTACTCGAAGCCTTTGACCGTGCGTCTTGCCCGATACTTTCGATAGACTTTCCTGACACTCGTCTTGTGCTTGCGTGCCAGGGTCTTGACCAGGGCGATCTCCATCACATTCTTGAGCGACCCCAGACGATACCGGTCGACAGCGTACTTGTAGTACTCTGCCAGTCCCCGAAAGCGCATCTGGAAGGTGAGGATGATTTGTGGATCGGAGAAGCCCACCAGCCACTGCTCATCGACGACCTTTCCTCTGCGCTGGTAGCGCCGGACGTGTTCCCGTATCAGACCCTGGGGGATGCCCAGCCGCACACGACCGTTGGCTGACCGTACCTTCGTCCTGGCATTGGTCCTCCCGCTTAGCTTGTCATCCGCAGCGTAGATACTGATGCTGTAGCTGAGAAAGCGTGCCTGCTGCGTGCGGCCATGCGTGATGAGGGTTTTGTCTGTGCTCAATTCAAGATGAAGTCGTTCCCGGAGGAACTCGCCGATGGCGTCTTTGATGGCGATTGCTTCTGACTTCGGGCCGGTAAAGGCCAGGATGAAGTCGTCCGCATAGCGCACATAGGCCAGACGGCGGTAGTTCGGGTCATGCGTATCCAACGACGGATACCGGCGGCGTTCTCGCTCGAGCTGCCTGACCCGTTCCATATCTCCATCTTTACGAGCGCGCTTCAGCAGACTGGCATAACGGTTGTATTCAGGGGTTGTTGCTCGCTTCTTCCCGCGTGTGTACTGCGGAATCAGCTCATCCTCAATGAATACGTCCAGCTCGTGCAGGTAGATATTGGAGAGCAGTGGGCTCAACACGCCGCCTTGCGGTGTCCCGCTGTAGGTCTTGTGGTACACCCAGTCCTCCATATAGCCTGCTTTCAGCGCCATCCGAATGAGATTGAGCAACCGGCCATCTTTGATGTCCCTGGACAGAATGCCCATCAACACCTCGTGGTCGATGTTGTCAAAACATCCCTTGATGTCACCCTCAATGAACCACACCTTGCCAACGAACTTCTGCCGGACACGTGTCAATGCGGTGTGGCAGCCGCGACCAGGCCGGAAGCCGTGCGAACTCTCGCGGAAGCGGGGCTCATAGTAGGCTTCGAGCAGCATGCGCAGCGCCTCCTGCACCAGCTTGTCCGTGAAGCTTGGGCTGGCAATGGGTCGTTTACCGCCGCTCTTCTTCGGGATGTAGGCGCGACGGGACGGCTTGAACCTGTACCGTTCGTAGCGCAGTGCCGCTATGGTCTTGCGTATGCGCTTCAGGCTCATCCCATCCACCGTGTCGTCGTCCACGCCCGGCGTTAGAGCGCCCTGGTTGCGGGCTATCCTGGCATAGGCGACCAGGAACAAGTCCTCGCTGAACAAATGCCGATAGACCCGCGTCAGTGGGATATGCTTCTCTCCCATCTTGTACATTGCTTGTAGAATGTGTTCGGCTGTCTGCATTTCGCATACCTCGCTTCTTCTCACAAGCCCAGTTCCTGACCCCCTTCGCCCTGCGGTTGGCTTTCCCAACCCCCGTGGGTGGGCGTGACTCCACCGACTACTATGGGGTCTCCGTCACCTTAAGGCTCGCGCCCCTTAGGCGATCCCGCAGTACAGTCATAAGTGACGTATCGAGAGTGACTTAGGGCGTCCGTTCGTGACTTGACGGGTCTCATTGACCCCGTTCCCACCGGGGAGATTTCACACCTCGGACAACGCTGAGATGCTGCCGGTGGGTCTCGACCTTAGCCGTTGTGTTGAGGGAGGGCTATCGTCTCCAACTCGTCACTGGACTTCAGGCAATCCAGCTTTACCCATATCACTCAGGTCTTGGGGCTCCACTCTGGTAAACGGCTTCCCAGTTCGCCCCTTTTCCGACATGCTATTGTCCCTCCGGGTTTCCCCTTTTGGTAAGTCGGATGACCTCACAGGTTTATCTCCAACCTGCGGTGCTTCAAGCACAATCACCTATGCCGCCATGCGGCGCACG